>OCPU01000044.1_pt1 | contig 137311 bp, 109 predicted proteins | sample 1538661 | NCBI WGS metagenome assembly OCPU01 (sample SAMN04571716, study PRJEB22368) | human gut metagenome | biome: human gut; material: stool | host: Homo sapiens | place: Luxembourg | collected 2012-10-19
TGGAGGCGGCCCCAGCCAGCCCACTCGCCAGCCTATGCGGCTTTTGCCGTGGCGGCGTGGGCGGAGATGCCGCACGCGCCAACGGGCACCGGAGCGTCGTCGGCATCGTCGTCGGCCTGCACACGCAGCGTCGACTGATGCAACGTCAATGACAATCCAGGCGTCACCGCGAATCCCGGCTGCACCGGCTTATGGGCCGCACCGACTCCAGCCGCGACGGGCGAGGCGACGACGGACGCCGCAACACCCACCGCGCCGAGGGGAGCCGCAACAGGAACGACAGGAGCCGCAACCGCCCCGCCAGCCGGCGACACGACCACGCCCGCGCGATGGCGATGCCGCCCGGCACGAGCCGAATCCAGCACGCCCTCGTCGAACTCCCCGGTCTGCCGCGATACGATCGCCGCGCATGTGACCGCAGCGGACACGTTCGCCATCGTGCTCGGCATGCCGACGATGTTACTGACCGGCACCAGCGGCACCAGAAGCTGCACCGGAAGACCAACCGCGGTGAACACGGTCGTCGCGGTCACGATCGCAGTGCCCGGCACGCCCGCGGTACCGATCGACGACAGCAGTCCGATCACCGCGAGCGCCACATAGCTCACCGGCGAATACCCCAGTCCGAGCGCGTTGATGGTGAACACGGCCGACAGCATCGGCCACACACCAGCGCATCCCGGCATGCCGATGGTCGTCCCGATCGGGGTGGTGAAGTTCGCCACGTCCGCGCCGACACCGACCGTGCCGAGCTGCCGTATGCTCAGCGGCAGCGTCGCCACGCTGGACTGCGTGGCGAACGCCGTGGTCTGCGCCGGCAGCACGGCCTTGAAGAACGTCAAGGGCGGCACGTGCGCCACGAATTTCAGCAGCAGCCCGTTGACGACGAACGCCTGGATGATGTTGAGCACGAAGCCCAGCACGAGAATGCTCAGCAGCGCGAGCAGCGCGTCCGCCTTGGATGTGGTCGCGGCCGTCGAGGTCGCTCCCAGCACCACCACCGCGTACGGGGTGAGCTCGACCACGTAGCCGACGGCCTTGTAGATCACGTCCTTGGTCTGCTCGAAGAACCGCTTGACGATGCTCACGTCCTTCTGCCGACCGACCGACACGATGGCGATGGCCAGCACGGTGGCCGTGATGATGATGGGCACCACACGGTTGCCGGACAGGTCTCCGACGATGTTCTTCGGGAAGAAGTTGAGTATGACCTGGTCGAGCGGCGCTGTCTGCGAGGTGAGGAAACCGGCGGTCGACTCGTCGTCGACGAGTTTGACGCCCGAGCCGATGTGCAGCGGGATGGCCACACCCAGCGTCATCACGATGGCGATCAGATTGGTGAGCAGCAGCCAGCCGACCGACCGCAATCCGATGCTGCGCAGCTTTTTCAGACTGCCGACGTAGGTGATGCTGGAGATGATCGACACGAAGATCAGCGGCGCGACCAGCGCGGTGATCAGGTTGATGTAGATGTTGCCCAGCAGGTTGAGTGAGTCGACCTGCCCGTCGAACACGAGGCTCAGGGCGATGCCCAGCCCAAGCGCGAGCACCGTCAGCAGGCTGAAGTTGAGTTTGAAGACCGCACGCAGCACGGCGATCAGGGCGAACAGCACCACGGCCGACGCCCAGACCGCCACTGCGGTGGGATCGATGTTGGATAGCGCTCCCATCAGTCAGCTCACCTCGCCGAGGTCGGGCGGGTCGAGTCGGAGAGAGCCTGTGCCGCCACGGCGTCGCCACGGTTGCGGCTCAGCGCCAGCGCCCCGGCGGCGGTCAGCGCGAGGCTGAGCGCGACGGATGCGATGACCGTGGCTTCGGCACCGGTGCGGGAGAGCGGCTCGTTGCCGGCGACGACGATTTTGCGGGACGGCTTGTTGCCGGCCGTGCTATCGTTGCCGCCAGCGTTGTCGGTGTTGCCTGCGACCGGATTGTTACCCGTGTCGCCGCTACCGCTGCCGTTACCGTTACCGCTGCCGCCGTTGTTGCCTCCGGCGAGCGCCGTGACCGCATTGGCGATGTTCTTCGTGGCGGTGTCGGTCGCGCTGATGGTCGCCTTCTTGTCGGACACGGTCTTTTCGGCCGCGGCGAGCGTCTTCTTGAATGCGGCGACCCGGTCGGCGGAGTAACCGTCCAGGCTCACCGTCTTGGCTTGTGCGATTTCGCCGCGCAGGTTGAGCAGGGAGTAGAAGTGGTCGGCCTGGGCGATGTATGCGTCACGGTCGTTGTTGACCTTGCGCCCGTAGTTCTTCGCCGCGCTCAGGTCGTCGCCGGTGATGGAGAATCCGCCTTGGATGATCGCCTTGTCGTCGTACGTGGTGCCGTACCAGTTGAGCATGTATTCCCTCGCCGTGGGCTGCGGCTTGGCGTCGACGTTCGCGGTCTTGCCATGGTAGTCCACGACCTCATCGGTCACGGGGCCGGCCGGCTGGTCGGTTCCGGGCAGCTGTGCGGCGTTGTTCTTGTTGTAGTGCAGCAGCAGCGGCACCTGCAGGCGGGTCGCGCCGACGCCCTTGGAATCGACGACGCCGTGGCTGCCGTCCTCGGTCACGAGGTTCGGCAGGTACGTGTTCACGAGATGCGTGTACAGGTCCGACAGCGGGTGGCTGCCGTTGTTGTAGTTGTCGCGGATGTGGAACGGCGAGCCTTTGCCGGACGTGCTGTCGAGGATCGTGTCGAACGTATACACGTGCTTGATGCCGTATTTGCGGGCTTCCTGGTTCACGTAGCGGATCGTGGCGTATGTGTTGCCGCACCAGGTCGCGCCGAAGAAGATGCAATGGTTGCCTGGCGACTGCAGCAGCTTCTCCAGTTCGCCGTACGTCACCGATATGAGCGAGAAGTCCTTGTCCTCGCCCTGCTTGAACACGCTGGCCGCGCCGGCCGAGACGTTGTTCAGGTAGTAGTTGGTGTAGAACTGGCCGTTGGTGCGGGTCGCGGCGTTCTTCGCGGTGCCCAGCACGCGGGTCAGCTCGGCGCTGTCGGCAACGTTCGCGGTGGATGCGGGCACCTTGTCGCCGGTGTTGTCCTTGTTGTAGGTGAACAGGGTCGGCAGATCGACGACGTTTGCTGTGTTCTTGCTTTGCAGGTCGGTCAGGCCGAATTCGTCGATGGTCTGCTGGAACCGCTTGGCGAATGCGTCGACCGCGTTGTTCTTGTCGTTGATGTTGACGAGCGTGTCGGCTCCGGCGTTGTCGAGGTGCGGGTCGAAATTGTAGATCTTCTCAATGCCCTGCGCCTTGGCGGCGGTGTTGATGGCGGGCAGTGCGGCCGTCGTTGCGGAGTCCCACGTGCCACCGATGAGTATCACGAAGTTGCCTTTGCCGTAGCGCAGGATGTCTTCGAGACGTTCCAGCGTGATGTTTTCGAACACGTGATCCGAAGGCAGGTTGGGGATGCCCGCGTAGTAGTCGAATGGCGTGTCTTCCTGGGATTGTGCGGCTGTTGCCGCCGTGGGCGTGGTTTCGGCGGCGGACGCGGCGTTCCCGCCCGTCAGCGCGAATCCGGTGAGACCGAGCGCCGCCGCGGTGAGCAGCGCCGCGGCTTTAGCGGCGATGGAGCCTCTCGTGAGGCTGTGGTTGGTGTTGGACATTGTTGTGGTTCCCTTCTGTATTTCTTCCGTATCGAATTGCGTTGGTACTGCTGCGCCGATGGCTCAGCGGGACGATGGTCCGTCGACGAGGTTGAAGTCATACCGTGCGGTAGGAGCGCCGCCGCTGTCGGCCACGTTGAGACTCGCCGATGGCCCGGCGGATGGTCCGTTCGCCGGCGATGCGATGGGCTGCAGCACTTCGGTCGGCGCACTCGCGTCGGCACGGGCTTCGGTTGCGGCAATGGCGTTCGCCGTCGTCGCGGGGGCCGGCGTCGCGCCGTCTGCGATGTCGAATCCGTCGTCGGACCGGCCGCCGTTCGCTCCGGCGAGCGCGGGAGCGCGGCGCTTGTTGCGCGCAATCAGCGCGGCGCCCAGCGTGCCGATGACGGCGAGCGCGATGACCACGCCGGCGACGATGCGCACCACCGGGCTGGTGGTTTCGGCCCGATCGGTGACCGGAGAGGCCTGCGTGGTGGTTTCCGCCGTATCAGTGCCGCTGTCGGTGATGTCGGATTCGGTCGTGGTGGTCTCGCCGCCAGCGGTGTCGGCGGTGTTGTCATCGCTGTTCTTCTGGGAGGCCGCGTCCTTCGAGGTCTGAGTGGCGGTGGCATCGGCGTTCGCGTTCGCGTTCGCGGCCGTGTCGCCTGTGATCCCGGCTGTGCTGCCCGTCGTGCTCTGGCCGGACTGTGTGCCGGTCGACTGCGCGGGCTGCGACTGTTGCGCGGTGGTGTTGCCCGTGGAGGGCTTCGTCGTCTGGGTGGCCGGCGAGCCCGAGGACTGCTTCGCCGGGGCCGGGGCCGATTGCTTCGGGTTGCTCGGCTTCGTGGCGGGGGCGGGCGTCGCCGGCTCCTCCTTCTGGGCGTGCTCCTTCTTGTAGTTCGCGCAGTAGCTGTCGAACGCGGCCTTCTGCGCTGAGACGTCGATGCCGCCTCCGGGGTTGGAATCGTAAGCCGAACCGCCACTGGAACAGCAGGCGACCGGATTGTAGTTGGTCGAGCACAGGTCGCACACGTCGCCGGCCGCGTAGGCCGTGCCGAGCGCGAATTGCAGGCCGCCGACCGCCATAGCGCCTATCACGGCCGAGCCGGCGAGCACGCGGATAAGCCGGCGCTTCACGGGCCGCCCGTTGCGTGGCGCTTCATGACGAGCTGATGATGTGGACATGGATATTCCCTTCTTCTTGTCTTCCGCGCCGTTTTTGGATACGGCGCGGCGGTACAGTTTGGTGGCGGCGAATCGCGATATACGAAAACCTGCGATGCGGCAGAATCCGCATCGCCGCGAATGATCCGGCAACCGTCGGCGTAATCTGCCGGGAGTGTGAGGAATCATGCCGGACGGCGAATCACAATCATCGCGATCGCGCCGGCAAACATCCGAAACGGACTATCGAGCGGTCTCTCACCGCTCGCGCATGATCGGCAGTCCGCCCGACAGTGAGCTGACAGCCGATGCCTTCACGCCTTCATTGACACACATAACGTACTCCTTGCTCGGATAAGACACCTGACCGGGGTGCCGCCCCATCATCCGGGGCCGGGCCTGTTCGCGGGTTCCCGTGAACGTTGACATCATCGTAGGCTCCGCGTCGCCGCGTTGGCAAACCCGCGGTTATACATAGTTGTTATGGCCTCGTATCAACCCTATATTTGTTCACGATGACAGCGGCGACAACCGTTATGGCGAATATCACGACATTGCCGATGATCAGCAGACGGTTCATCGTGTACAGCAGCCATGCGATCAGCAGCAGGTCGACGAGCAGCGCGACGATGCACAACGCCGCGAGCCCGGATTGCGGCACGCGGCCGAGCAACGGCAGCGAACGGAATGCGCAGAGCGATGAGCCGTCGCGCAGTATCAGGCGCAATGCGGCGACGGCGACCATCGCCTGCACCACGATCATCAGAATCGTGACGCTCGACGACACGGTTTTCGCGGAATTCCCGGCGATCAGCGGGCACTCCGCGGCGATCATGCCCACCGAAAGCAGGCGCACGGGAGCGCCGGTCCGAGCGGAACGCTCTCCCAGTTCGCGCGGCAACCATCCGTCCGCGCAGGCCGAGGCGACCGGATACGCCACGCAGCCGACCGCGGCATTGAGCGTGGTGAGCAGGGCGAACGCGGAGCCGCCCACCACGAACGCGACCGTCACCGGAGCCGGGACGAATGCGGACAGGCTGACGGCGAGATCCCGGTTCGCGACCTGGGCTATCGGCAAGGCGCCGGCATCGGCCACGCAGATCAGCGCATACGTCACGGCGACCAGCAACAGCGAGACGCGCATCGCGCGGGGCACCGTCACCCGCGGACGGTCCGCGACCGCGGCATAGTTCGCCACGCCGGCCACCCCGTTCATCATGAACGTCATGTACACGCATGCGAACAGGAACGCCAGAGGCGAGCCGAGAAACGTGTAATGCGCGAGATTCGCGAGCCGCACGTGCGGCATTGTCACCGCAACGTACGTGCCCAACGCCGCCGCGAGCAGCACGGCCATCACCAGTTGGGCGATGGCGGCGATGCGGGCACCCAGCATGTGCACGCCGAGGAACAGCGCGACGACCAACGCCGCGGTCAGGCGTGTCGGCAGCGTGGGCAGGCCGAGCAGCTGCGCCGCGGACAGCGCGTACGCGGAGATGTCGAACACCAGAAAACACAGGATATAGGCGACGATGCCACCGAACACGGGCGGCAGCAGCGTGCCGACCTGCTGGTACTGGCCACCCGGATAATCGCCGGACGAGCTGGCCAGCAGCTGCGGCACCAGCGCGAACGCGCCTCCCAGGCCACCGACCAGCGCGGCGAGCCACAATCCGGTGCCCGTGATGCCGACGCCGATGCCGGCCATCGACATGACCCCCAGACCGACGACATTGCCCGCGCCAAAAGCGGCCAGATGAACCGTGTGCAGTGAACGTGATGATGCCATGATGCCCCTCCCCGGCCGAAACCTTCATGACAACTGAACCACATCATGCCGGCGATGAGAACGCCGTTCCCATATGAAAAATCTATACTGTGTTCAAGCGCCACATTGTTCGATCGCGGATGGCGGGGCCGGGGCTCGTGTCCAACGACCCTATCTGCGGCGCATATCGCCCGTCGCGCGTCAGCTGCTGGTCAGGAACGTCTCGTTGCCGCGGGTGAAATCAAGCACCGCGCCGGCAAGCTCGACCTCGCCCGACAGATCGGGGTCATCGGCGAGCAACCGCCCAGCACGTTCGCGCGCGTCGGCGATGATCTTGACGTCCTTGACCACGCGCAGCAGTTTCAGACCGGACTTGCCGCCCGACTGCGCGTCGCCGAGCACGTCTCCGGCGCCGCGGAACTCCAGATCGGCCTGCGCGATCTGGGCACCGTCGAGCGTGCCCTGGATGACCTGCAGCCGCTGCTGCGCGGGACCGCCGTCCTCAGCCCGCGAAATCAGGAACGCCCATGAATCCGTGCCGCCGCGCCCCACGCGCCCGCGCAGCTGGTGCAGCTGCGAAAGCCCGTACCGGTCAGCGTCGAAGATCACGATGCAGCTGGCCTGCGGCACGTCCACGCCCACTTCGATGACCGTTGTCGCCACCAGAACCGGCGTGGCCCCATCCGCGAAATCGGCCATGACCTGCTGCTTGGTCGCGTCATCGTCGCGGCCGGTCAGCGTCGCGAAACGGACGCCACGGAACTGCGGCAGCGATGACAGCCTGCGCTCGATCTCGGCCACGGAATGCAGCGGCGGCCGTGACGGAGCACCGTCACCATCCTCCTGCGATGGCGCGCTGGCGGCTGTGTTGGCGGCCGCGGCGGCGGATTCGCGCCTGTAGGCGTCGGAATCGTCGTACACACCGATCTGCGATGCCCCACTTGTATCGTCATCGCCGTCCGATTCATCGTCGGCATCGATACGCGGGCAGACGACATACGCCCGCTCCCCCGCGTCGATGCGGCCGCGGATGTGCGCGAACATGGAGCCCATCATGCGGCCGTCGTCTTCAGGCACGATGAACGTGCGGATGGGCTTGCGCCCGCCCGGCAGCTCGGTGAGCCACGAGATGTCCAGATCGCCGAACCAGGTCATCGCCGCCGTACGCGGGATCGGCGTCGCGGTCATGACCAGCAGGTGCGGCACGACATCGTTTTTGGTGCGCAGGGATTCGCGCTGCTCCACGCCGAACCGGTGTTGCTCGTCGATGACGACGAGCGCGAGGTTCGGGGCCTGGAACGTCTTGGAGAACGCGGCGTGCGTGGCGACGATGATGCACGGGTCGCCGCTGGCCGCGAGCGCGAGAGCACGGCGGCGGGCGGCCAGTTTCATGCCGCCGGTCAGCAGGATGACCGGCACGTGCCGCGTGTTCGCGTGCGCCGCGCCGTCTTGTTTCCCACGGCGCGCCCCACTGTGTTTCACGGGATGTTTCACGGCCGTGCGCCCCTTGGCATCTCCGTCATCGGCAGCGGATTCGGCGGCCTTGATCAGGTCGGCCGGGTCATTGGGAGACAGGGCATCGCGGGACGGGTCATCGCCCGTCTCGACGCCGTCAATCGCGCAGAGCATGGCGCTGATGGTCGCATGATGCTGCTCGGCGAGCACCTGAGTGGGCGCGACAAGCACCGCCTGATGGCCGGAACCCGCCGCCTGCAGCATGGCCGCGACCGCGACCACGGTCTTGCCGGAACCAACCTCGCCCTGCAGCAGGCGCTGCATCGGATATTCGCGGGCCATGTCCACGCCGATATCATCGATGATCTCCCGCTGGCCGCCGGTCAGCGGGAACGGCAGTGATTCGATGAACCGGTCACGCAGCGCCACGCCCGCACAAGGCAGGGCCGCATCCTTGCGGACATTGCTACGCGACTGGAGCAGCGCCGTCTGCGAGACGAACGCCTCCTCGTAGCGCATCGTGCCGATGGCCCGTTTGAAATCCGCGGTGCTGAGCGGGTCGTGGATGGCCAGGAACGCTTCCGCGCGATGCAGCAGATGATTCGATTCGCGCACCGATTCGGGCAGGACGTCCGGGATCGCGCGGGCCAGGCCGACGGCCACGGCGTTTCCTGACCGAGACTCGGCATCCGCTGGAGCGGTTCCGGCGCCGCTGATGCCGCCGTCTTCCATCGGTTTCATTGTTTGCGGGGCTTCCGTTGCCGCATCGCCCGGGAGATCCTGCCCGGTTCCGGCCAGCAACTCGATGCATTGCACTATCGACTCATGAATGTGTTCGCTGGAGATACGAGACGACGCGTGATACACCGGTCGGGGTCTGCTGATGCGACGCAGGCCCGCTTCGACGGTGTCGGCGTCGTATTTCAGAGCGCTCATCTGCACGACACCGGAGTATTCGCCATCAGCCGGACCGGAGCCGGGAGCGACCGTCATTATTTCGGGATGGGTGAACTGCAGTTGACCGTTGAACTCGCTCGGCTCGCCGGCGATCACCACAATCGCGCCGGAACGCAGCCGCATGCTCAGCCAATCGACATACTGCTTCTTGTACGAGAAGAACACCAAACGGGCGGCGGCCCCCGCGACATGCCGGGAAACCGCGAAATCCCCGTCATCCACCACGGCCTCGAGCCGGTAGCCCCGCCGAACGTTCATCGGCACGACCCGCATGCCGCGCACCGACGCGGAGAACGCCATTCTCTCGCCGATACGGGCCTCGCGCAGTGCCCGCAGGGGCACCGGATCGGCGACGCGGAACGGATAGTAGGTCAACGCATCGCCCACCGTCACGACGCCAAGGCTTTTGAGCGCGCCGACACGCCGCTTGTTCGTCATGATCGACGACATGGTGGTGTTCAACGTGATGCTCATACGTCCCTATTGTGGTGTGCCGGCGGGACGGCATCGCATTGTCCCCTCCGCCAGCGGATATAAAGAGGCCCCGGAGTCTTGCGACTTCCGGGGCCTCAGTGAAACGTTATCGCGCGATGTCACGCAACCACACGCTGAACCTTGCCGGCCTTGAGGCACTTGACGCACACGCGGACGCGAACGTTCTGGCCGTCAACGGTGGTACGAACCGGCTGCAGGTTCGGGCGGAAGGTGCGCTTGTTGCGGATATGCGAGTGAGAAACGGTGTATCCGACCTGCGGACCCTTGCCGCACACTGCACAACGAGCTGCCATGATGGACTCCCTTAATAACCTTGATGTTCAAGTCTTCCGTGTTCCAGCACGGATGCTTGAACACACAACTTCACAATAATAGCGCCAAATACAAACAAATGCAAATCAAGCGTGTATCATTGCGGCTTTCACCTACACATCCACACAATATCACCCGTCTTGACTATTGCCGCATCCAGCAACTCTTCATAAAATCACGGTAAAACGGTTACTGTATGGCATACGATACATGCAACGCGGCAATCGTCAAGGAGGAATGATGCTCAATTCACTTAAAGGCCTGCTTTCACGCAAAAACGACGTGCCCTCCCCCACAGTGATCTCGTTGGGACAGGTGTGGGTCGACATCATGATGGACATCGACGCGATTCCCCAACCGGGCGGATTCGCCGTCGCGAACCATACCATGCCGTCGGTGGGCGGCAGCTTCCGCGTCATGCAGGCGGCCAGCCGGATTGGGGCGGCGACCAAGCACGCAGGCGTCATCGGCAACGGGCCGTGGGCGTCACTGATCCGCAAGGCTCTCAACGACAACGGCATCGAACACATCGGCCAGGACCGCATCGACGCCGACTCCGGTTTCCGTCTGGTGCTCAACGACAGCGAGCGCAAGACGTTCGTCGCCACGTATGGCGCCGAATCACAAGGCAACGAGAACACGTTCGACTGCGTGGAGCCCGGCGAGGGCGATGTGGTGCACATCAGCGCCAACACGCTGATGGATCACAGCGCGTCAGGCATCGACGCCTTCCTGCATCGCACCTCTTCGGACCCGACGACGCGCGACTACAGCATCGTGCTCAATCCGACCAACACGCTGCACATGGTCAGCGACCACCTGCTGGAGGATCTGGTGCTGGTGCGGCCCATCTGGTCCTGCAACCGTCAGGAGGCCCGCACGCTCGCCGACCGGCTTGGCGTGTTCGTGGACGATTCCCTGTCGATGACCGTCGGCGGCGGGTTCGACGACTCGATGAAGGCGCTGTGCAACAGCCTCGGCGCCACGCTGCGCGCGCCGCTGGTGGTTCGTGCGGGGTCGCGCGGCGCGTGGGTGCGCACGCCGGGCGGCGAAGTCATCCATGTGGAGGGGTATCCGACGAAGGCGACGCACACCCGTTCGGCGGGCTCGTGCCACACCGGTGCCATGTGCGCACTGATCGCCCGCGGCTGGTCGCTTGTCGATGCGGTGAAGATCGCCAACGCGGCCGCTTCGCTGGGCATTCAGCGTTCCATCAACGGCGTTCCGGACTGCCCCGGCTATGACGAGGTCATCGCCAAGCTCGAGGAAGACGAGACTCCGGCCGAGGCCGCGAAGTAGCCATTCCTCGCAGCGTCGCCCGGCCGATATGGATTGTTGCGCAACGCTGTCGTTCCGTTTGCGTCCTTAAGTGCGCGCCGAACGGACGACTCTGCGCACATAGGGACGCAAATCGGGTGTTTTGCGTCCCTATGTGCGCGCACTTGTCGTTTCGGCGCGCACTTAAGGACGCTATTGGACCAATCACCGTACCGATGACCGCTCAGGCGCGGCCACCCCACGGCGTCTGGCCGACAATCCCCATATCGCGGGCGAGCCTGCGATGCAGTTCCTTCGTCAACGGAATCAGATCGCTTTCCAGCGGATAATTCAGAAAAACGCTGCGGCAACGGCATGTAATTCACCCGCAACCATATGTAGATTCGTCCATCCATCACGATCAGATTCGGTCTGTACGGGCTCATCTTCAGCAGTTCGACCACGTCGGCGGGCACGCCGCCCTGCTCGCTGGTGCGCTGAAACATCTTGCGACCCTGATAGATGGTCGCCCACATGAGTGGGCCTCGTGGCACCGTGCACGGGCATACCAGGAACACGATATCGGTGCCATAGCTGGGGTTCGCGTCCGATATGAACTGCATCACGTCATAGTTGAACGTGATCCAGCCGTCCTTGCCCCATGTCGTATGCGGCATTTCGCTACCGACCGTCCTCAGCTTGGAAATCTTGGCGAACCACGCCGGAGGGAAGTGCACGTCCTCGTCCAGCGGCGTCCAACCGCGAGCGAACATATCCGCCCGCCGCGCCTCTTCGATGGGATCGGGCTTGCGCCACGCATAATAGGTGTACCAGATAACGAACGCCGACCCCGATGACGATCGCCACGATCGACGCGGCCCATTGCGCGCCAGACCCGCCCAACCCGTCCGACTCCCGCCGGCCCGCAACAATTCACCCGCAATTCATATGGAAACTTGGTATGCCGGAAACGGCACTTTACGATATATATGAACACGACGTCAGGAGTCCCCATGAACGACAGCATCGCAGCCAAACCCACCGATGGCCCGGCAGACAGTACAGCGGCCGGCACAGATCCGGCCCTCACCGCCACCGCGAAACTCACCCCGCGCGAGAAGAAATGGATCATCTACGACGTGGGCAACTCCGCGTTCGTGCTGCTGTCCACCGCGGTGATTCCGATCTACGCGAAATCGCTGATGCCCGCGGACGGCAACATCGTGTCGGCCTGGGGCTACGCGCAGACCATCGCATCGCTGGTCATCGCGCTGCTCATGCCGCTGCTCGGCTCGATTGCCGACGTGCAGGGCATGAAAATCAAGTTCTTCCTCGGCTTCTTCGGCACCGGCGTCGTCACGTGCTGCGCGATGGCGCTTCCACTGACGTGGCTGCCGTTCCTGGTCGTGTATATCCTCGCGACGATCGGACTCAACGGCTCGCTCACGTTCTACGATTCGATGCTGATCGACACCACGCCGAACGAACGCATGGACAAGGTCTCCTCGCACGGCTACGGCTGGGGCTACATCGGCTCGACCGTGCCGTTCATCGTGTGCATCGCGTTGATCTTCGGCGGCCCGGCGCTGCCATTCGGCTGGACGACGACCGGCTGCACCCGCGCATCGTTCATCATCACCGCCGTCTGGTGGGTCGCGTTCACGATCCCGCTGATCTCCAGCTACCGTCAGGAGCATTACCGCGCCACACGCGACAAGCTGGGAACGGCCGTGCGCGGCACCTTCCGCGAGCTTGGCGGCACCTTCCGCAAGATAGTGAGGAACAAGCCGCTGTGGATGTTCATGCTCGCGTTCTTCTTCTACATCGATGCGGTGAACACGGTGATCTCGATGAGCACCTCGTACGGCGCCGAGCTGGGCATCGACTCGACTCAGCTGGTGGTGGCGCTGCTGGTCACGCAGTTCGTGGCGTTCCCATGCGCGATCCTGTACGGGCGGATGGCCGGGCGGTTTGGCTGCAAGGCGATGATCGTGGCGGCGGTCGTGGCCTACATGTGCATCGTGTTCTTCGCCGCGTTCTTCCTCGTGTCGGCCGCGCAGTTCTGGATCCTGGCGATCCTCGTCGGCATGTTCCAGGGCGGCATCCAAGCGCTGAGTCGCTCGTATTACGGCAAGATCATCCCCAAGGACCACGCCAACGAGTACTACGGCTTCTACGACATCTTCGGCAAGACCGCGAGCATTCTGGGCACGTTCCTCGTGGCCACCACCACGTCGATCACCGGCAACGCCTCCCTCGGCGTGCTTTCCATCGCCATCCTGCTGGTGTTGGCGCTCATCTTCCTGCTCCTGCAGAAGGACCCAACGCAAGCGTAATGTCACCCATCAATCAGCAACAGGAACGCCGAAGCAGCGATAAAACGGCATACCCTACCGCCCGAGCCGCGACCTGAAACAATTTAGCCCTGCACAACGCACATATTTTGACAGGGTGGTAGTTGTCGCAAATTCTGCGACAACTACCGTTGGTAAATCGAACGCTATAATCAGAAACTTTCAGATGCTGAGTTCCATGCAATACCCCCTGTGACCGCAATGCGGGCAGGTAAGCTTGCGTGTCTTGGGCGTGTGTGCGGCGAATACGAACTCTCGCATACCCGGCTGGAAGGTCTCATGGCAAGCCGGACATAGGTACTGCACGCGGGAGCGATAGTACTTCATCGCCGCAACAGTGAGCGCAATCGCCAGCAGAACGGCGACCGGCAGCGGCCACCATACGTCTGTCATCACACCAATGACGAGGCATGCAATTTGCAACAAAGTCGCGGGCAATGTGATTGCCAGCATGACCAAATATGTGGTGCGCAGGGAATGAGTGGTTGTGGTGTTCATGACGGTTGCCATGTCGGTTAATGTTGACGATACGAAGTCAGACGCCGAGACCGTCAGTGCTTTGCGCAGCTGCAAGCAGTCATCAAGACGTTGCTTCTGCTCGGCGATACCCGACTGCAAGGATGCCGTCTGCTGATCCAGCAAATCAACCAGCACCCGTTCCGGCCGCTCGTCCGACAGAATCGAGCGAATCTGCTCCAGCTTGAAGCCGAGTCCTTTGAGAAAAAGGATGACCCGCATCCGCTCGACCTCTGCAGCCCCATACAGCCTTCGGCCGCCGTCGCTGATCTCATTGGGAATCAACAGACCTTTGGCGTCGTAGTACTGCACGGTTCGCACACTCACACCAGTGAGTTTGGCGATGTCCCCTGTGGTGTATCGGCTGTCCGTTTCATCGTCCATCGACATGGCCTAACCTCCTTTCACCAAGCAATATGCCGCATTACGCAACGTCACAAGCAACATATGACGCAACGTCGACCACAAAACCTTCACATATAAGCGGACTGTAGAAAGACATCCGACCATCGCAATTGTGCACTGGTTCACAGTGAGTACCCCGAACCAGTTAGACGACAGAACAGAATTACAGCCACACCTGTTCTTCAGGCTTTACCTCGCCGACCGCATTAGCCACACGTATGGCATCATTCCGACTCAATCTACCGGTGAATCCCTGTAGATCCGACCGGAGGAACCGCACCAGCTGCGCGCAGCGAGCGGTCGTCAGATGGGTAAGCCCGGCATGCTCATACTCGGGCAGTTGCACATCGCCCGCCCCATGCCAGGTTGGATTGCTGGTCAGTTTCACAGCCACTCCACCGTCGTCGTCGGCTTGTATGACGATGGCGGCCACGTAATGGTTGCGTGATTTCGTCGGATCATCCTCGAACCGCACCTGCATGCGATACACGTCGAAGACATGCAATTGCTCCGGAACCGGCATCAATTCCGGAATATCATGATCATTCGCCATCGCGCCACGCCTTGGGCAGTACGGCAACACCATCGGCGCCCCGGCTTGGATTCAACACCATGGCGTTCGGCACTTCGACCACCGGATATCCCTGTTCGTCGACCCCACGGTACGTAACTCCATTGGCGGCAACATGTCCCGCGCGAGGCAGCACGGGTTCAGGCGCCTTCACCTCGAACGGAATACGACGCTGCGACACCAACTGCACGCTGGCCATATTCACGAACGTATTGAAATTCAATCCCATGGAATCAAGAATGGCGTTCACTTCGGCTTTGAGATCATCATCCATGCGAACAGTGGTAGTGCTCATAATGAATCCTTTCTAAAGCCAATTGTATTACTAATGACTTCTTTTCTCAATATAATCCGTAGGATGCTCAACGCTTTTGCATCATGACCTTGACATCGGGACAATCCCACGCGAAACCAATCTCTGCCTTTGCGCTCATCAGCTGGGGAGCTCACGGTCACACTCATGCGTCGCAGACCACGAGCCTCGCTCGGCGTGCTGTCTATCGCGGTGCTGCTGCTGGTCGTGGCGCTCGTGTTCCTGCTTCTGCAGAAGGATCCGACGCGAGACTAGAGACGCCTGCTAAGAGCGGGCCGCATGCGACCCGATGAAGGCGCGTACGGTATCCATGTACTCGTCCATGCGCACCAACAGCGCGAGATGACCGCCGTCACCATGTCGGCGTGCGACGCAGCATCGATCAGCAAATCGGCCATATGCCGCTGATACGGCTTGCTCAGCAACTGCTTGAGGACATCGCACAGGCCCTGCATCAGCCGCCGTTCGCCAGACGACAGGTCTTGCGTCTTGCGCATCACGGCCCACGCCATCAGACGCCGGTGCAGCGGCATCGATATCAGGCGAAGCGTCCGCTTCCACTTGCGATGGCACGCGCCAGTTCGGCGTTCGTCGCGAACCGCTCCTGATAATCGAAGGTGATGACCGAGCGGTCCTCGACGAACCGTTCAAAATGCAGGCAGAACAGTCGGACAGCCCGATTCCGCCCGGCAGGAGCACAATCGTTGCGCGGGCGGAGGGATTGCGATGATACCGGTATGCGAAGGGTTCGCCATCCGGCAATCGCATGGTTTGCAACGGATACCGCTCACGAGACGCGGCGAGATCATCCATCGGCCGTCCTTTCCTTGCTATTTCGTCCGCCCGGGCTGCCCGGCGCCTTGTCCGTCGTCGTTGCGCCTGCGATAATCCTTGACCAGCTGGATGATGAGGCTCGCTATGCCGCACAGCACGCCGCCGATCGGCCACGGCAGCCAGAACAGGCCCACGGAGCTCCAGTCGTCATGCAGCATCCACGGCCCCAGAAACAGTAGGCACAGGGCGGTTATCGTGGCCAGCGACATGATGATGCCGCATACCGCACCGGTCAGATTGTCGTAGAAATCATGCCCGGCTGCACGCTCTTTCTTGCCATCGGTATCGGCCTTCTTGTTGTAGCCGTCGATGTCGAGCATGCCGTGCCGTATTCCGCAGTAAACGAAACTGAAGACGGCGACCGAGTACAGCATCAGCATGATCGCGTTCGGCCATCCATCGCTGATGCCCAACACGTCATCGGCGTACACAGTCACCGCTATGCCGATCAGGATTGCCGCTATACCGCCCACGATGCCGACCACCAGCAGACGCGTCTCGCGGCTGCGATCCTCATCGGTGTAGAAATCCTCGATATACGGATGGCGGCGTTTGAACTCGGCGTGCGACATGCCGCCCGGGACCAGCATCGCCAGCCCGGCGATCACACCTATGCAGATGCACAGGAACGTGAGGAAGTCATTGAGCCGCGTCACGCCGAGGATGGAGTTGCTTGAATCGAACAGATTGCAGATACCGACCGCCGCGATGATCGCCGCAACGCCGCCGGAGATGAGCAGCGCGAACCGGCGGCGATGCTCGTCGTAGCCGGTCAGGTCCTGCGGCAGGGTGGCCGTATTGGCGTGCACGGCGGGGCGGGGCGAACCGGTTCCGTACGGTGTCTCGCCGGTCGGCACGCCCGTGAGGCTTGGCTCGATGGCACCGGCCGCACCGAGATGCGCGGGCTCGTCGGCGTCGCCTATACTTCCCTTCGCGTTCCCCGCATGTGCAGGGCTCCCGGCATCTTCACCGGTCATGCCTTCGACAGTCGTGCCGCGGCCGGTTGCCGATGCGCCGTGCGAGTCCGGCCGGCTGGCGCTCACGCTCACGTCGCCGAGCACGAGGTCGTCGAGCGTGCAGCCAAACAGATCGCAGATCATGAGCAGCTTGTCCATTTCGGGGTAGGCCTTCTCGGATTCCCATTTCGAAATGGCCTGCCGCGAGACGCCGAGCAGCATGGCCAGTCGCTCCTGGGTCATGTTGCGTTGGGCGCGCAGGTATTGCAGGTTGGTGCGGAAGCTCATCGTCAAATCCCTTCTCAAGTGATTCCATCATGTCATGTTCGGCCGATGACCCCACTATGGCACGCCGTCCACGCCATCCGCCACCATCTTACGGTTGCAATCGCCGACCATGCCCCGCAACCGTGCGCAACCACAGGTTGCATCGGCGGAATCCCGCCGTTTTGATGTCCTATATCACAATCCTCACGAAGTCGATGTTCCTCGCCTCAACCGCCGCCATGCCGTATCGAGGTCGAGCGAGCGGCCCGGCAGCTTGGGCCAGGTGTCCAATCCGCCCCCATATCTGCGCGGGATTAAGTGCACGTGGAAATGCATCACCGACTGCGCCCCATGATGACCCTTCCCGGTGGCAAGATATGCAACGAATCGCCCTCAATGATACAGGCGCGAGTATGGTACCGGGCCAATCGGGCATCAAGCGAAAGCAAGTCTCGGGATTCCGGGAACCCGCATCATGCGCACTTGTGCGGGAATATGAGTCATCCTCGCACAAACATCATCGAGAACGACTCACCGCACTATGCGTCGTACGAATCATCATCACGCACCGAATCATCGTCGCCGGGCATGACCGCGACGGTCCTGACCTCGGTTTTCAGCAGGTACTTCTCGGCGAAGTCCAATGTGGTGGACACCATCGCAACCCCCTTCTTGACGTGCGAACCATTGATATGGCACCGGCGAAGCCCCTTGCCGCCGGCACCCACCATCGAAGCACGTCGCAGGGCGCGACACAAGACCGCGGACATATGAAAAATCTATGGCTCGCTCAACCGACGCTCTCAAAACTCGCAGATACAGGCCGTCATCGGGCAGCTGGGCCAGATACGGGCGCAGACCGGTACCGCGATACCAGTCGAGGATCGCCTCATACCCAGGCAGCGCATGGTAGTAGTTCGTCTCCCACACGTCGACGTGCGCGGAGAGCGGGGCGAGCAGATCATAGTATGCGCTTACGTCGAAATTGTCGCCGCCGCGATTGCAGTAGCGGCGTATCTCGCTGATCCACTGCCGCCATTTCGGCTCGCACGCGGTCTCGCGCATGATGATGTGCGGCGGCAGGTTGATGTTCTCGGTGAATTGCGCCGACGTTAAGCCGCCGGCGTTAAGCCGTCGCAGCATGGAGGGCAGCACCCGTTCGTGATTCGGCACCCATTGCAGGCAGGCGTTGGAGAAGACTACATCGAAATCGGTGTCGAGCTCGTCGAGCGACCCGGCGTCCAGCACATCGAAATCGCAGTCGGGGTGGAGCTTGCGCGCCGAGGTGATCATGTCCGGGGAGCTGTCGATGCCGAGGATCCTCGCCTGCGGGTATAGGCTCGAAAAAAAAGCAACGCCCCTCCCGGAAGGAGGGACGTTCTGTTCTGTGGAGCTAAGGGGATTCGAACCCCTGACCCTCTCCATGCCATGGAGATGCGCTACCAGCTGCGCCATAGCCCCGAAAACCGACCACCGTAGCGGCCGTGGGTGATGTAGGAATCGAACCTACGACCCCTTCCGTGTGAAGGAAGTGCGCTAGCCGCTGCGCCAATCACCCAGTGCACACCGAAGTGAACTTCGGCATCCGTGGGCGATACAAGATTCGAACTTGTGACCCCTTCCGTGTCAGGGAAGTGCGCTACCTCTGCGCCAACCGCCCGGGTCTGCGTGCCGACCGGCCGAATCGCTTCAGCCAGCCGAATCTGCGAGCGGACAACGGGACTCGGACCCGCGGTCTCAACCTTGGCAAGGTTGCGCTTTACCAACTAAGCTATGTCCGCAATGTCACCTTGACAGGCAACAGGGGAATACATTACCCGACCGCCTGTACAAACGGGACAAAAATCGCGACACGCCTGAAATTCCGCGGAATCGGTCACCGCTCTTTGTTGCTGATGAGCAGCCCCCCCCCCAAAAAAATGGCATTCATGAACAGCAGGTTGCACACACCGAACGCCACGGTGTTGGCCCGCGTGCCCTTGTAGATGCCCCAACTCATCACCGTCATCGGGCTCATCCATGCCAGCGGGAGCAACGTCCATCCCAACGCGACCATCGAGATGATGTTGAGGATGAATGCAGCGAGACGCAGGTTGCGGTCGCCATTCGTCATCGGGTACGCGCCCGGCGAATACGGTTGCCGTCCGGCGTCACCTGCTGCGCCGGCGCGAAATCACCGGTCCATTCCTCGCCATCCCACCAACGCATCAGCGAGGGATCGCCCGATGGGTCCGGATACCAGCCCGGCGGCATGTTCATGATTGCTCCCGTCCGGCTCGGGCCGCTTCGCTCCGGCTCATGCCGCTCGCCTGTATCTCGCCCGCGCCTCGCCTATTCCGCCCGTCACCTTCATCGGCCACGAATCACCGCGCCGCGCCACCGAAGGCGCGATACTGGCAAACCTGCCCCCATCGTACAGCCCCGGCCACGCGCGACGCACATAATGCGACATCATCGCGCCGCATGCTCGGTGTCCCTCCCCGACCCCTCCGCCCCCCCCGAATGCCGCCTGTCGCGCGGTTTTTGTACCACGCTGAGAGTATTCAAGAGAGTATGACAGTAAATTCCTCGACCATGGTCAAAGAGTTCACCAATCCGCTGAAGGAACCGATCGACGACGATATCAACCTGTTTGATTTCCTTGACCGCCGCGCCCAGCGCGACCCGGACGGCTCGACCGTCGAATACAAGGCGGACGGCGGCTGGAAGTCGTTCTCCGCGACGCAGTTCCGCGACCTGGTGATCGCCCTGGGCAAGGGTCTGATCGGCTTGGGTGTGAAGAAGGGCGACGCCGTGTCAATCGTGTCACGTACGCGCTGGGAATGGACCGCGCTCGACATGGCCATCATGGCGGTCGGGGCGCTCACCGTCCCGGTCTACGAGACGAATTCCGACGCTCAGGTGAGCTGGATCTTCAACGATTCGCAGGCCACGATCGCGTTCGCCGAGGACGACGGGCAGCGCGACAAGATCGAATCCATCCACGATGAGGTGCAGTCGCTGCGCAAGGTGTTCGTGATCGATGCCGGCGCGCTCGAAGCCTTGCAGGCGTATGGCAAGGAAGTGAGCGACGAGGAGTTCTGGGCGCGCAAGAACGACGCCCACGGCGACGACCTCGCGACGATCGTCTACACGTCCGGCTCCACCGGCACCCCCAAGGGCGTGGAGCTGTCGCACCGCAATCTGGCGTTCCTGTGCCTGTCGGCCATGCAGTACATGCCCCGCGCCTGCGCGTGGCCCGACCGCCGTCTGCTGCTGTTCCTGCCGCTGAGCCACGTGTTCGCGCGGTTCATGGAGCTGCTGAGCTTCTGCGGCACGCTGACGTTGGGACTGAGTTCCGATATGAAGACGATCGTCAAGGATTTCGAGTCGTTCGGCCCGACGCTGCTGCTGGCGGTGCCTCGCGTGTTCGAGAAGGTGTATAACGCAGCGTCGCAGCGCGCCGGCAAGGGCATCGCCGGCAAGATGTTCCTGCGTGCGGCGGACGTGGCGCGGGATTGGTCGAAGGCCGAGCAGGCCGGCGAGAAACTGCCGTGGCGGGGGCGCCTCGCCCACGGGTTCTACGAGTTGGTGGTGTACAAGAAGATCCGCACGATTTTCGGCCCGAACGCCGACTTCGCCATCACCGGCGGCGCCCCGATGGACGCCAACCTTTCGCACTTCTTCAACGGCATCGGCATGCCGCTGCTTGAGGGCTACGGCATGACGGAGACCTGCGGGCCGGTGTGCGTGAGCCTGCCGGAGAACAATCGGATCGGCACGATCGGCATGCCGATGAGCGGCGTCACCGCGGGTATCGCGGACGACGGCGAACTGTGCGTACGCGGCCATCTGGTCTGCCGCGGATACCACAACCATCCCGATGTGACCGCCGAGCAGATCGTCGACGGCTGGCTGCACACCGGCGATCTGGGCGACATCGACGAGGACGGCTTCATTTCGATCACCGGCCGCAAGAAGGATCTGATCATCACCGCCGGTGGCAAGAACGTCTCCCCCGGCCTGTTGGAGGCCGCCGTGATGACATCGCCGGTTGTGAACCAGTGCCTGGTCATCGGCGACCGGAAGCCGTTCGTGGCCGCGCTGGTCACATTGGATCTCGCCGATGCGAACGCGTGGCTGAAATCGCAGGGCGCTCAGGAGGAGTCCGACCTGGCGTCGCTGGCCCGCAATCCGATCGTGCACACCGAAGTCGAGCGTGCGGTGAATCAGGCCAATGAGGGCGTGTCTCGCGCCGAGTCGATCCGCAAGTTCGAGATTCTGCCCGACGAGTTCACACAAGACAACGGCATGCTGACGGCCAGCCTGAAGACCCGCCGCGCGCAGATCGTCGCGCACTACCGAGAACTGATCGACACTGTGATCTACGTGCCGAAGAAGAAGTAGGCTCACCCGGCCTGCAGTCGCCACGTTGTTTCCTGTTTGCTTGTTCCAGTGTTCGCGCATGCGGTTGCTGTTGGCTGCTCCCGCTTTGCGGTTGCAGCTCGCGTGTTCGGGTCCGTTGTATCCGTCGCGCCGGTCGTTATGTCCGAGGTCCCGTGCTTGGCCGCGGGTGACGGGCAGGTGGCAGTGGGTGTATGAGCATCCACGTAGTGCCATTTATTGTTTGCCTAGTCCTGCGGTCGTTAAGATTCACTGCGTGTCGCGTGTTCTCGGACTGCATATCTCTCGGCGTCAAGCAGGTCGCCGAACGCCTCGGCATAACCAGTGGCGGCCTGCTCAACCTCAAGCTCCCCGAACCCGACGCCATGATAGGCCGCACGCGCGGCTGGCTCCCGGAGACGATAGACGGATGGAACGCGAAGCGTCCCGGTCGGGGCGTCGGCGGAGGCAGACCCCGAAAAAACAAGTGACTGGCATACGCGGTTGGCTTCGAACCAACGACCTGCGGTTTTGGAGACCGCCGCTCTACGTCTGGTGCGCACCAAGCGGTATATGCGGCGTTCGGCGCGCCGCGTCAATCAGCCGACGGCACGCCTGCCGCGGCAACCGAAATCGTCTGTGCATCAACACTAACAACCGTTCGCGCGGTTCGCTAGAGGTCGTGAGGATTTTTCGCCTTTCGCGCTCTTCCCGGGCATGCCGGCCGCGCTTGGGCCGTGCAGCCGGCTTGGAATCCAGTCGGCACAGGGTATCCGCATGGGAAGCTGCGCTGCGTTTGCGCCGGCTGCTTTCGCGCATCGGCATGACTCATTTCGCTCGCGACGCGCCGGCCGGGTACGGCGCGGATGCCGAATTACCGGCATCGCCGCGGCATCCGCAGGCGCGTTGACGCTGGCCACGTCGGCGTTCATGTTCCGATTTGTCCTTGACACGCAGGCGCCGCTTTCGATGATGAAACTGGTCAGGGCCGGTAAGGTTCCCGGCGCCAAGCTGGAGGGCGTGCGCCGTGATGCAGCCGAGGAGGCAAGGGCCGCATTGGTCGACGGTCGACCGATTCGTCAGCGATGCGCTGGCCGGATGAGCCGTAAAGCCCGACCGGCTGGGCCATTTACGGGCTGTGGAGGGCGAACAGAACGCGAAAATACGGGTTGAAATAGCCGAAATCCGCAATTCCCCGTGTGAAATCGCCGTTTTTCGAGCTCAAAACGGCGATTTCACACGGGGAATTGCCCAGAACGGCTATTTCAACCCGTAATTTGACGAGGATGATGGGGGCAGATAGGGGGCAGACAGGGGGCAGCGATTGCGGTTGGACGCGATTGCGGTTGGACGCGGCTCATGGCTTACATTGTGGTCGCATCACTGCCGTCGGAGCTGTACGAGGAACCGGAACCGCTGGAGCTGCTGCCGGAGCCACTGGAACCACTGCCGAGCTGGCTGTCCGACTCCCCTGAGCCGCCATACTGCTGAGACTACCCATTGCCGAATTGGCCGCCGCTGGGCGGCTGCCCCATGCCTCCGGGCATCTGCATCTGCTGGCTGCTGCCCGTGCCATCTTCGTCGTCGGTCAGCGCGTTCACCGCGAGCGCTCCACCGACGCCGCCCACGAGGCCGCAGACCAGAGACACCACGGCGAGCAATGCCCACGTCTTACCGCTCAACGCGTGTTCGCCGCCCTTCGAGCCTTTCGGTGTCGGGACCTGACCGCCCATTGATCCAGGCACCGGCCCCCGGCCGTTCCAATCCGCATACAACGGCATTCGGCCGCCCTGCGCGTTCGCATCTGGTGTATTCGCGCCCTGCATATTCGCGTCCTGCGCGTTCATGTTCTGGCCACTCACCGCTTGCATATTCCCCGGCTGCGGATTCATTGCCTGCGTCGGCGCATTCTGCGCGTACCACGCCGCACGCGATCCCTCGCCGTAGCTCCCCGGCATCGGACCGTTCGGCGCATAGCCGGAACTGCCCGGAGCTGCCGCGAGCCTATACCCAGCCGAGCCGTATCCGGCGGTTCCGCATCCAGCAGCCCCGGCCCCGGCAGCCCATTCGGCGTCTCCCAGACCAGCCGCACGATTCCCCGCATACTCGTCTGTACCGCCGTTGTCTGCCGCAGCCCGGTCACCATCAGCCACAGCGGCGTCATTTACAGCCGCTTGATGCTGCTCCGAACCGGTGACGTTCGCCGCAACCTCGATAGCGACGCCCTCGATGGCACCATCCGCGCTGTTGCCGCTCTCGCCGCCATTCGCATTGTTGACATTGTTGCTGTTGTTGCTGGTCATGATGACTCCTTTGAAAACTGACTGATGAAGTGATTGCTGATGTTGATGTCTGGCACGCCGCCATGGTTATGCCATCGTCCACGCTGTCGATGTGCCGAACCGGCTGTCGAACTCGCTGCGGTCGATGGTGTCGCTCGACAGCTCCGTGTCGCTCCCGGCCGAGACCGAGGTCGAATACGAGCCGGTCACCGTGACGGTCACGTCGCCGCTGCCGGAGACCACGGTCTTGCCGTTCGCCACGATGGTGACGGTGTTGCCGTCGCCGCCGGAAGCGACGTTGAGCGCGGAAATGGTCGTATCCTTCGTCACCACCCACGTGGACGTGCCGTCGACATTCACAGTGATGGGGGCGTCGCTCGCCGTGCCCGTGCCGGAGCCGGCCGCCGCGTTGTCCGTGAGCGTCGCCGCGTCGGTGTCGAAATCAAGCTCAGTGTTGTTCTGCAGCACCACATCGGCGGTCGTGTTGGTGAAGTAGAACATCGACCCTGATCCGATGGCGGAGCTGAGTGTGGAATCGACCGACTGGAACGTGGCGTGCTCGCCGGTGCTGCCTTCCGCGCCGCCCGAGGTGGACTGGTAGATGATGATGCCGTGGCGATCGGGTCGGATGCGGTTTTGCCGGTGACCGTGCTTTCCGACGTCGAATCCTTGATCAGGATCGTGTTGAGGCCTTCCATGCCGGCGATCTGGCTGCCGGATGAGGTTCCGGAGACGTTGTTCACCTGAATGTCGCCGGTGGAATACAGCAGCGGGGAGCCGGAGCCGGCGGTGCTCAGCGTCGCATCGGCGAGAGAGATCGATCCGCCGCCTCGATCGGTGGCGACGATGGCGCTGTGGCCGCCCTGCGTGTCCGCGGTGATCTTGTTCGCCGATATCGTGCCGCCGTAGGTCGCGTCCAGCACGCGTGAATTGTCGGCCATGGTCTCAATCGATGTGTCGTTGACGAGCGCCGTTCCGGAATCGGTGGCGAAGACGCCGTTCGACCCGGAGCTGGAGGCGGTGATGTCGGTACCGTCGATGACGGCGGTGGAGTCTTCGCCGACGGTGAGCGACACCGAGTTGGTGCCGGAATAGTCGTATTGCATGGTGTTGGCGCAGCCACCGAAGTTGCCGTTCGGCGGCTGCATGGTTGAGGCGGAGCCAGCGGAACCGGCCGAGAGGTGCCGAATCAGCACCATGCCGCCGGGGCTCGCATGGGGTTGCATGTCATGGGGTTTCATGGTCGTCGTCCTTTCCTTGGATTGACTCCATTGAACGACGGCTTTCCTAGCGGCCCCTGCGCCTAACGTTGAACCGTCCTGCAACCTTGCGGAACGGTTTTCGAATGTTTTCTGATGCTTTCTGGATGCTCTTAGACGGAACGCGCTCTCAAAACTCGCAGATACAGCCCCAGAATCGACATTTTGGTGCTGTATCTGCGAGTTTTGAGAGCGCGGTTTCGCCTACAATCCGTATTCCTCGCGCGCGAAGCGCTCCAGCACCGGAATCGACCGCTTCACCTTGTCGGTGTCGATGCAGTAGGCCATGCGGAAGTACCCGGACACGCCGAAGCTGTCGGACGGCACCAGGATCAGGTCGTATTCCTTGGCCTTCATGCAGAAGGCGTTCGCGTCGGCTTCCAGCGCCTTCGGGAAGATGTAGAACGTTCCACCCGGGCGCACCACGTCGAAGCCGATCGAGGTCAGCGCATCGTACAGCAGGTTCATGTTCGTCTCGTACACGCTCAGGTCGCTGGTCTCGTCGATGATCTTCGCCACGGCGAGCTGCATGCTGGAGCTCGGGCAGTTGTGGCCGGTGCCGCGCGAGATCTGCCCGCACATCGGCACGATGAGTTCGGCGTCGGTCGCCCGCGGGTTGACTGCCACGTAGCCGATGCGCTCGCCCGGCAGGCTCAGCGACTTCGACCAGGAGTAGCAGGTCAGCGTGTTGTCGTAGAACTTGGCCGGATATGGCTGCGTGCCGCCGTCGAACACGATCTCGCGGTAGGGCTCGTCGCTGATCAGGAAGATGTCGTGACCGTATTCAGCCTGCTTCGCCCGCAGGATACCCGCGAGCCGGTCGAGCGTTTCGGCCGAATACACCGCGCCGGAGGGATTGTTCGGCGTGTTGATGAGCACGACCGCCACCTCGGGGTTCAGCGCCGCCTCGAACGCCGCGAAGTTGATCTGGAAGCTCTCGATGTCGGCGGGCACGACGGTCAGCCGCGCGCCCGCGCCTTCGACATACGGATGGTATTCGGGGAAGTATGGCGCGAACGTGAGCACTTCGTCGCCGGGCTTGGTGACGGCCCGCAGCGCGTGGGCGAGCGCACCGGCGGCACCCGTCGTCGGGAAGATGTGGCCGGCCGTGTAATCCATGCCGAAACGCCGGTTGAGGCTTTCGGCGATGGTGCGGCACGCCTCCGGGTTACCCAGCGACGGGCTGTATCCGTGGAGCGCGACCGGATCGGCGGTCTCGTACATGTCGATCATCGCCTTGGTGAAGCTGGACGGGCACGGCACGCTCGGGTTGCCCAGCGAATAGTCGAACACGTTGTCGTATCCGATTTCGGTGCCCCTTGCGGTCGCGTATTCACTCAGGGTTCGAATGACCGATTTGCCGCCGAGCATGGCTTTGTATGTTTCGTTGATCATGGCACAACCTCCCCGTTGGACTCTGGTTTCGTTTTTACCACCGACCACGCACAACAGGGCATGTCGCCGGTTGTTGTTGGGTTCGCGCGGGTTGGGAACCGGGTATATTGACGGGTAACCGGTCACCCGCCCGGCCCTTAGCGGCTCCGGACGACAAGCATAGCCCCGCCGCGGCGGAAAGGAAGCGCACGACGCCCAACATCATCGATTATGCACGTTCCGAGACCCGCCCGTTCGGCGTCGACGCACCGTTCAACGCCGTCGACGCGCTGGTGCTGGCGTCGCTTGTCTATCAGGACATGCCGGCATGCGTGCGGACTCTGGCCGATGTCGAGGCACGATCCGGCACATTCCGCAGACGTCTGAGCAGCATCGACGTGCGCCATCCGGTGCGCTCGATTCGCCATTTGGCCGCCCCGGAGTTCGGCGACGCAACGCTGGCTTCGGTGTCGGAGGCGCTGACCCCCGATGATTTTCATGTGGAGAGCGGCCATAACGGCCTCGCCGACCCGCGCCTGACGCAGGAGCTGTACGCCGCCATCGGAGTCAATCCGCGCTTTGCCTGCGTTCGCGTGGACGCATCCGATGAGCATTTCAGCGAGGAACAGCAGATGCAGTTCGCCGCCGTGACCATGCTGCTGCCGGGCGGCACTCTGGCGGTGGCGTTCCGCGGCACGGACGACTCGTTCGTGGGTTGGAAAGAGGATTTCAACATGGCGTTTCGCTACCCGGTGCCCGCACAGCGTGCGGCGTGTGAGTATGTGTGCGCCGTGGCGCGCCTGTGGCGCGGCCCGATGGTGCTGCTGGGGCATTCCAAGGGCGGCAATCTGGCCGTGTATGCGGCGATGAACGCGCCCGAGCCGGTGCAGCGGCGTGTCACGGCGGTGTATTCGCTGGACGGGCCGGGGTTCCCGTCGCAGATCGTCGGCAGCGATCCGTATCGGAGCGTCATGCCCCTCATCGTGAAGATCGTACCGGACTCCTCGATTGTCGGCATGATTCTGGAGACGCCCGAGCCGATGCGGGTTGTACGCTCCGACCAGAAGGGCGTGATGCAGCATCTGACGTTCTCCTGGCAGGTCTCGGGCAATGATTTCGAATATCTGCCGCAGGTGTCGCCGAGTTCCCAGCTGTTCAACCGGTCGTTGAACGGCTGGCTGGAATCGTTGAGCACCGAGGACCGCGAGCGCGCGGTGGACGCCCTGTTCTCCGTGCTGCGGTCGAGCCATGCCGACAGCATTTCCGATCTCATGGCGGCCGGCCTGAAGGCCGTTCCCACGATGATCAACACGTTCGTGGGTCTGTCGGAGGCGGATCGCCGTCATCTGATCGAGGCGATGGGGCTGCTCATGGCCGCGGTCCGGTCCCGTTCCTCGCGGTAGCCGTCTCGTGCCCGAACTCTGTTTCGCCAACCGAGAAAAATGGACAGTTCGCCTATTTTCCGATCATCCGCCCCACAATCCGCCCTACAATAATCCATATCACACATATAGACATAGTGCCCAATAAACGATAGCCGCACGTCACGCAGGAAGGGAACCATCATGCCGCGCCCACGCAAGGATTCCGAGATACTCTCCGCGACCGAACGCCTCGAAAACGCGTTCTGGGAGCTGCTCGCAGACCACGAATACCGCAAGATCACCGTCACCGAAGTCGTACGCGAGGCGCATGTCAACCGCAACTCGTTCTACTACCATTACGCCAGCCTGCCGGAGCTGGCCGATTCGGCGATCATGCACGCCGTGGAGCACTCGACCGTGCAGGCGCCACGCGCCGACCTCAATCCCGACATCGAATGGAGGCGCCAATGCTCCCTGGTGATGAACGACCCAGTTCAGCGGCAGCGGCTCGACCGTCTGGCACTGCTCGCCGGCAGCCATAGCTCGCCCGAGCTCATCGAGTCGCTGAAGGACTTCGGCCGTCTGATGATCATCAACGACCTCCAGCTCGACGCCGACAACCTGGATCTGAAAACCGACCTGATGCTCGACTTCACCGTCGGCGGTATCCTCGCGGTGCTGCGGCGGTGGCCGGAGCTGAGCAAGAAACTCTCGGTCGACGACCTGCTCAACGAGGATGTCGCCGTACTCGCCATGGGAGTGTACCTGTCGATGTCGAAGGAGAACATGCTGGCCTACTGGAGCCGCATTTTCAAAGGCGACATTCCAGGAGATTTCAAAACCGCCCACTAAAGTGGCTTGCAGAGCAGTCGCCGCCGCGGGGTGCGCGACGCGGACGCGACCCTGGAGGCGACATGGATCAGATACTGCAATGGTTCGAGGCGAACGCCGGGAAAATCATCTTCCTGCTGGTGGCGATCGTCGCCGCGCTGTTGATCACCAAGGGACTGGCACGGGTGATGCGCAAGGTGCTGGATCGGACGGACATGCCGAGCGCGTCGATATTCATCAACATCATGCGCGTGCTGGTGTGGATACTGGCCGCGTCCATCGTGCTGCAGCCGGTGTTCGGCATCAGCCCGACAACACTGATGACCGCGCTCGGCGTCGGCGGCATCGCCGTGTCGCTGGGGCTGAAAGACACCGTGGCGAACGTGATCTCGGGCTTCGGGCTGATGCTCGGCAAGGTGATACAGCCGGGCGATCTGGTGTCGGTCGCAGGGACGGCCGGCGTGGTCAAGGACATCACGTGGCGGCAGACGGTGGTGCGCGAGCGCAATGGCAACGAGATGGTCATACCCAATTCCGTGCTCAACACCGCGTCGCTGGAGAAGCTCACGCCGTCCAATGAAGGATGCGTGACGATGACGTTCACCGCGAAGGCCGGCAGCGACCCGGCGCACGTGACGGAGGCGGTGAAGCGCGCGGTGGCCACGGCCACCGCCGAATTCGCGCAACCCGGCAGCGAACCACTCGTCAAGCTCACCGGTTTTTCGCCGTACGGCATCGAGGTGCAGGCGCTGGCGTTCACGCGCGACGGCGTGTTCCTGTCCACCATGCGCGACGCCATGGCCCGCGCGATAGCTGGATGCGAGTTCGTGGAGCAGCGCGCCGCGGTCGGCGAATAGGGGTCGCGGCGCGTTCGGACTTACGCGCGAATCCGGGCACCACAGCGCCTACACACGCACCATGCAGCGTCACGTTGTGCGGGTCACGTCACGCAGAGCGAACGCACAGAGTGACGCATACTCCAAAAACGTTGAAAAATAAGGCTTCTCACGAACCGTCACGCTGTGCGAGCGCTCGCCGCGTGACGCGACCCGCACAGCGTGACGCACTTATGACGCATTGAGGGGAGACCAGGTATTGAGCCCGGCCTCCCCTCATCGCGACTCGGCCATTATGCGGCCATCACCCGGCCATCATTTGGCTTCGGTGACGTCTTCGACCGTGACGTCGGTATCGGAGCCGGCATCCGGATCCTCGGGCATGGTACCGAGTTCCAGATGCTCGCCACCGGTCTGGTCGACGAGCACGGTGTCGCCGTCGTGTACCTTGCCGGCGAGCAGCATGCGCGCCAGCTGGTCGCCGACCTCGGTCTGCACCAGACGGCGCAGCGGACGAGCGCCGTACGCCGGGTCATAGCCGGTGTTGGCGAGCCATTCGCGAGCCGCGTCGGTGACGTCGAGCTTGATGCGGCGATCCGTCAGACGCGAGGCCACCTGAGCGACCTGGATGTTGACGATGCCGCCCAGCTCCTCACGGGTCAGCGGATGGAACATCACGATCTCGTCCAGACGGTTCAGGAACTCCGGCTTGAAGTTCATGTGCACCGCGTCCATCACGGCCTTCTTCTTGGCGTCCGCGTCCATGTCCTGGTTCACCAGGAACTGCGAGCCGAGGTTCGAGGTCATGATCAGGATCGTGTTCTTGAAGTCCACAGTCCGGCCTTGGCCGTCGGTCAGACGCCCGTCGTCCAGCACCTGCAGCAGCACGTCGAAGACTTCGGGGTTAGCTTTCTCGACTTCGTCGAACAGCACCACCGAGTACGGACGACGACGCACGGCCTCGGTCAGCTGGCCGCCTTCCTCATAGCCGATGTAGCCGGGCGCGGCGCCGATCAGACGGCTCACAGACGCCTTCTCCATGTACTCCGACATATCGATGCGGACCATGGCCTTCTCGTCGTCGAACAGGAAGTCGGCGAGCGCCTTGGCAAGCTCGGTCTTGCCCACGCCGGTGGGGCCGAGGAACAGGAACGATCCGGTCGGACGGTTCGGGTCGCTGATGCCGGCGCGCGAACGACGCACCGCGTCGCTCACCGCCGCGATCGCTTCCTTCTGGCCGATCACGCGCTTGCCGAGGTAGTCCTCCATGCTCAGCAGCTTCTCGTTCTCGCCCTGCATCAGGCGACCGACGGGGATGCCGGTCCACTCGGAGACGATGCCGGCCACCGAATCGGCGTCCACATGGTCGGGCACCATCGGCTCGGGCTTGGTCTCGCCCGTCGCACCCTCTTCCGCATCGGCCTTCTCGGCCGCGTCCAGCTGCTTCTGAATCGCCGGAATCTCGCCGTACAGGATCTTCGACGCCTCGGCCAGGTTGCCCTCACGGGTGAACTTGTCAGCCTCGACGCGCTTGGCGTCCAGCTGGGCGCGCAGGTCGCCGACCTTGTTGTGGCCGGCCTTCTCCGCATCCCAGCGGGCCTTGAGGCCGCTCAGCTTCTCGCGAGTGTTCGCGAGCTCGTTCTGCAGCTTCTCCAAGCGCTCCTTGCTAGCCGGATCCTCGGCCTTCTTGAGCTGCATCTCCTCCATCTCGTAGCGCGTGACCTTGCGCTGCAGCTCGTCGATCTCCTCCGGGGAGGAGTCGAGCTCCATGCGCAGGTGCGCTGCCGCCTCATCGACCAGATCGATGGCCTTGTCGGGCAGCTGACGGCCGGAAATATAGCGGTTCGAGAGCGTCGCGGCGGCGACCAGCGCGTCGTCGCCGATCGTCACCTTGTGGTGCGCCTCGTAACGCTGCTTCAGGCCACGCAGAATCGCGATCGTGTCCTCCACGCTCGGCTCGCCCACGAACACCTGCTGGAAACGACGCTCAAGCGCCGGGTCCTTCTCGATGTTCTCGCGGTACTCGTCCAGCGTGGTCGCGCCGATCAGGCGAAGCTCGCCGCGCGCCAGCATGGGCTTGAGCATGTTGCCGGCATCCATCGAGCCTTCGGCCGCGCCAGCGCCGACGATCGTATGAATCTCGTCGATGAACGTGATGATCTGGCCGTCGGCGTTCTTGATTTCGTTGAGCACGCTCTTGAGGCGCTCCTCGAACTCGCCACGGTACTTCGAGCCGGCAACCATCGACCCCAAATCGAGGCTGATGAGCTTCTTGTTCTGCAGCGTGGTCGGCACATCGCCGGCCACGATACGCTGGGCGAGGCCCTCCACGACGGCGGTCTTGCCGACGCCGGGCTCGCCGATCAGCACCGGGTTGTTCTTGGTGCGGCGGCTCAGGATCTGGATCACACGGCGGATCTCCTGATCACGCCCGATCACCGGGTCGAGCTTACCCTCCTTGGCGCGGGCGGTCAGATCGGTGGAGTACTTCTCCAACGCCTTGTAGCTGCCCTCAGCGTCCGGGCTGGTGACCTTGGCGCCGCCGCGCACGCCGGGGACGGCCTTGCGCAGCGCCGCGGCCGTGACGCCGTTCGCCTTGAGGATGTCCGCGCTCTGGTTCGGCGCGGATGCGGCGATGCCGATGAGCAGGTGCTCGGTGGAGACGTACTCGTCGCCCATCTGCTGCATCTCCTTCTCGGCCTGTGCCAGCGCCGCCGTCAGCTGGCGGCTCGCCTGCGGCTGCGATGTGGTGGACCCGCTCGCCGCCGGCATCTTGACCAGAGCATTGCGCACCGCGGCGCCAATCGCCTGCGGGCTGCCGCCCGCCGCCTGAATCAGCCCCTGAATCACGCCGTTTTCCTGACGCAGCAGCGCATCCATCACGTGCAGTGTCTCGACCTGCGCGTTGCCCGCGGCAGACGCGCTCTGAATCGCATCACCGATGACTTCCTGGGCCATGGTGGTGAACTTCTGTTCCATATCAACCTCCGTATGTCTCATGCGCCTTGGCGGCCGCGGCCCACGACATCCGAACCGCCCCGCACAGCGCTTTCCGTCTGTGTCTGATATGCACAACCGATTCAGCACCCATTCTATTCCCGAAAGTTGAGCGCAAGCGACTCAAGTTTTGCGCTGTTTTTGAAGCGCCAAAACGCAATGTGGATAACTCGAATCCGTGCGACACGCTCTCAAAACTCGCAGATACGAAACCCGAAACCGCCATTTTCCGCCAAAACAGTTCTCGTATCTGCGAGTTTTGAGAGTGGTCATGTTTGAGATCAACGAAGAACCGCCCCGCCGCGACTGTCACGTTCAAAACCACGCGGCGGACGCGCGCGAAAGACATCATTCCCCGCGTATGGCCCAATACGGACGCCTCGGGCGCAACCATCGAGGTGCATGGGCTCCTATGCACCTCCCCCGAGGCGCTGTTCGCCCAAATGGCCAAAGAGCTGTCCCTCAAAGACCTCATAGAATTCGGCGACTCGCTGGTATGCCGCGACCCCGCACGCAGACGGACCACTCTGGCCGAACTCAGAAAATTCATCCACCCATGCGACTCGTTCCAGGGGCAAAAACAATGCATCAGGGCACTCACCCAGATTCGCGAGAACACCGACTCCCCGGCCGAGACCCACTTGCGCCTGCTGCTCAAACGGTATGGATTCCCCGAGCCAATCATCAACGTCCCGGTCGAGGCTACGGGCAATGCCGCGCACGGTCCCGCAATTTCGGACGGCCTGCGGCCGACCCAATCTGGCCTCGCTGTCGCCCGGCTCGTGCGCTGCGACAGCACACTGTGCTGTCGCCTAGCCGCGCACGACCACGTTGCGGAGGGAACCGATGCCGGCTACGTGGACGATGGGCTCGTCGCCGGGATCGAGGTGACCGGAGGCATTCGGGGTGCCGGTCATGATGACGTCACCGGGCAGCAGGGTCGAGAACGAGGAAATCGCGGCGATCTGCTCGGGGATGCCGTGAATCAGGTTCGCAGTGGTGCCGCTTGCCATCGGCACGTCCTCGCCGTTGAGCGTGAAGGAGATCTTCGCGCCCTTCCAGTCCAGCTCGGTCTGAATCCACGGGCCGAGAGGGCAGGACGTGTCGAAGCCCTTCGCCCGCGTCCACATCGGATCCAGCCCCTGCAGGTCACGCAGCGTCACGTCGTTGACGCACGTGAAGCCCAGCACGTAGTCCATGGCCTTCTCGACCGGCACGTTCTTGGCGATACGCCCCATAATCACCGCCACTTCGGGCTCGAAGTTCATATCGTTCGAATACGACGGGATGACGATCGGATCGTCCGGCCCGATCACCGACGTGGAAGGCTTCGAGAAGATCACCATGTCTTCCGGCGCGTGAGCAATCTCGGAGTGCCCGCTCTCGTGCATGAACTGCGCGTGCGCCTCGTAGTTCTTGGCGAGACCGTACACCTTGGAGGGAATCACCGGCGCGAGCAGCCTCAGCCCATCGGCGTCGAGCGCGTACCGCTCCCCTGTGGGCTTGACGGGCGCGGCTCCGAACGGATATCCGTCCAGTTCGATCAGGTAGTCCTTGCCGTCGGCCGGGTCCTGCTGGACGAAGGCATAGCGCGGCTTGTCGTTGAGTGAAAAACGTGCGATTCTCATACCCACCAGTGTAAACCAGTGCGAGTGCAATCCTTACGAAGAACGCGCATACGAAAAGCGGGGCGGCCAATCATGACCGTCCCGCCTTGTCGGATTCTCGCGAGCTGGACCCGCTTACTCCGTGTAACTCTTGTCGAACAGCGTCTTGCCACTTTCGGTATGCAGGTACACGCGCACCTTGGCGTTGCCGCCGGTGTCGCAGGTTTCGTTGAGCGTCTGCGCCACCGACTTGAACGTGCTGTCCATCCCGTCAAGGCTCGACGTCATCATGTCGCCCATGCTGCTGTACGTGTCGGACAGCGTGTAGTCGTACACGAGCGTGTTGCCTTCCGCGTACGCCTTGATGCTGATGCCCATGCCCTGGTACGACGAGGTCATGCTGTCGAGCTGCGACTGGATTTCGCTGGAGTTGACGAACTCTTCCAGTGACGGCTTGCCGGAGCTGGAGGATCCGTTGGATCTGTCGTTGTTGAGATCGTTGTTGGTGTCGTCGGCCCCGTTCTGCAACGCGTCGTCAAGGTTGTTCAGATCGTTGCTGCTGGATCCGTCGGAGTTGCCGTTGCCGGAGTTGTCGCTCTTGGATTTGCTGTCGCCCTGCGTCTGGCTGGTGGACGTGTTGGGTTTCGCGTCGGCGCTGCTGTCCTTCTTGCCGCCGATGACACCGGTGGCGAACAGCACGACTACGACGATGATGGCGATGACGGCAACGACACCGGCGGTGATGCCGGCGATGAGCGGGCCGCGGCTCTTCTTCTTCGGCGGTTCCTGCTGGTACGGATTGCCGTAGCCTTGCGGCGCGATTGCGGGCGGCTGGTTCCCGTATTGCGGGCCACCGTACTGGTTGGCGCCGTATGGCTGTCCGTACGCGGCGGTCGGCTGCTCGCCGCCGTACGGTGCGGCCGGCTGACCGTACCCTCCCGGAGCACCGCCGGCAAGCGGCTCACCGTATGCAGCGGTAGGCGCGCTGGCACCATACTCCGGCTCGGGCTGCTGACCATAGGACGCGGCAGGCGCATTGCCGTTGCCGCCCTGCGGCCCTGCAAGCGGCTCACCGTACGCGGCGGTAGGCACCTCGCCACCATACGGAGTTCCGCCATCGGGCTGGATGAAGGGGTTCGGACTGGGTTCAGGCTGCTGACCATAAGGAGCCCCACCCTGGTTGTATGCGGAGCCAGCGCCCGACTGTCCGTACGCTCCCGGTTCCTGCCCATACGGCGCCGCCTGGTATCCATACGGCTCGGCGCCGCCCTGCGGCCCGGCGAACGACTCGCCGTACGCGGCAGTCGGCGCACCACCATAAGGGGCCCCGCCCTGCCCGTACGGGGCGGCTGGGGCTCCCGTCGGCGCGCCCGCTCCCTGCCCGGGCAGAGGAACGACCGGCACCGGCGGGAAAGCCTGCGTTGGCTGCGGTTCGGGCGCGCCTTCCGCGCCCGCAGCATTGTTCGGATCACCATACGGAGTCTGCGGCGCTCCATCTGGATACGTGTTGCTCATATGTCCCCCTTTTGCAGAGAGCCCCGTCGACCGGGTCAAATCATTGTTACCGCAACCGGCCACATGCAACGCTGTATGCACCTGATCGGCTAATCCTCAGCGTACACTCACTTTCCGTGATATGCACGGTATTGACCGGAAGTTCATGTTCATCTCACGGCAAGTTCGATTCGCACGGCGAGATCCCTCGAAGACCTTGCAAGTCCGCCTTCGAGGACCTCACCGGCGACGCCGTCGACACCCCCTGTTGCCCCCCCGTGAACCCGGCGCACCTCACCCACGCATGCGCCGCGGCCACGACGACGCGTGCCGCATCGGCTTGAACGGCAGCCGGCGAATCCGCCCAATCACGCCGAGCAGCAGCCATCCGCCGAGCAGCCCGCACACCACCACCATCGTCACGATGGTGCGCGTGTCATGCAGGTCGGACGGGTCCGGCGCCGGCATCGGGATCGGCTCGCGGTGCCCGGATATCAGCAGGCGCTGCGTGTTGACGCCGTACGGCGTGCACGTCATCAGCGTCACTCGGTCCTCGCCGGGCACGATCTTGAGTTGCGAAGTGTCGTCCGGGTTGATGACGGTGATGCGGTCGACCTCGTAGCCGAGCGTCTCCCCCATCACTTCGATGTAGAAGAAGTCGCCGGTTTTCATCTCGTCGAGCCGCGTGAACATCATCGCGTTGACGAGACCGCGGTGCCCGGTGATGACGGAGTGCGTGCCGTCCCCGCCGACCGGCAGCGAGGAGCCGTACAGGTGACCGGCACCGGAGGCCAGCGCGGTCTGTGACGTGCCGTGGTAGATCGGCAGGTTGACGGAGATTTTCGGGATCTTGATGGTTCCCATCACTTCGTCGCCCGAGTCGAGCAGGGACTGGTATTCCTTGTCTTTGGAGGCGGCGGAGTCCTCGCCTTTGGCTCTCGACCCGCCTTGTGCGGCGCTGAACGGGTCGATGGCCTCGCCCAGCACGGGTTGACCGGATCTGGCGAGTTTTGCGTTGTATGCGCGGGCGGCGGCGAGGGCGTCTTCGGCTTGCGGGTATGGCCAGCCGGCGACCTGCTGTGCGCTGTTGCGTGAGGTTTGGGCGAGTTTGAGCGAGCTCTGGTATTGGAGCGCTAGGGGATATCCGGCGACGGCGACAGCGGCTATGACCAGTATCAGCGTGACGATGCGCATGATGATGAGCTGTATGCGCAGTCGTTTGCGTTGCGCGACAAGGTCGAAGATGTCGGTCGCCTGATTGAAGCTCAGCATCGAGTACGGGAGCTGCGGCTGCACGGCGGGTTTGTGACGGCTGTTTCGGTAGGATTTGCGGGAATTATTCGAGGATCGCTCGTCATTGTCCGGCAGGCTGCGGGTCATCGTTGACCGTGCGGGCGCATGGGAGGATTTGGCGGCTGGGTCGTTGCCGGATGAGGTGGCCGGCCGTTTCGATCCGTGTCTCCTCGATGCCATGCGCATCCTCCTGTTGTTGTGCCGGCCGTCACTGCAATCGCCGTGAAACGAATTCGTGTATGTACTGTGTTGCCCCCGGCAGGGGTGTTGCCGGGGGCGAATGGTTACAGCAAGCCGAAGCCGCCACCATGCTCGTGCGGGATGCACGTCATGCGGCGGCTTGGCCTGTTATCGTGTCAGTCAGCGCAGCGCACGGCTGGTGCGGCGAGACTTGGCGTACACGGTGGCGGCAGCGCCGCCGAGCAGCGCGGCGATCACCACGAACAGCGCGATGCCCGCAGCACCGGTTTTCGGCAGTTCGAAGACGGACTTGACGTTGGTCACCTTGTAGTCGGCGGCGCTGTCCTTGGGCGCGAGACCCCAGGAGTCGGTGCCGGCGAAGGTGACGTTGCCGTTTTCCTCGATGGCCACGGTGAACGAGGCCTTGAAGTCCTGGTATCCGTCGGCGACCGCGGTCTCGGTCACGGTGTAGCTGCCGGCCTTCAGTCCGTCGAACTTGACGACGCCGTTGGCACCGGACGTGACTTCGAGCGGGTACTTATCGCTGTTCGGCAGCACGCCGTTCTGGTCTTTTGCGACACTCAGCGTGAACTTCGCGCCCTTGACGGCCTCACCCTGGGCGTTGACCTTCGTGAACTTGAAGCCGAAGATCTTGGTGAGGGTTTCAGTGCCGGGGATGGGGGTGCCATCATTGTCGACGAGCTTGTTGGTCACCGCGTGGTAATCCTGGCCCTTGACTGTCTCGGCCTCGTCATTGACGGTGGCGTTGTAGGTGATGGTGATCTGCTTGCCGGCGTACTTGGCCGGGTCGGTGATCTTCACCACGAAAGTATTGGTGCCGTTGCCCTTGTTATCAATCAGGTGGTTTTCCACCGTGTAATCGGTGCCGGTCAGCACCTTATCGCCGGCCTTAACGGTCAGTCCGGCAAAGTCGACGGTCAGGCCCTTGCTTGGCACATCTCTGAACTGCAGGGTGAAGCCGGTCGGGACCGGATTCGGAATCGTGTAGCCCAGTTCAAACGGCACGGTTTCGCCCACGGACGCGCTCTTGCTGGTGGTGGACTTCGTCTGGGTGCCGCTCACCGTGCTCTTCATGTCCACTTCTGCGGTGCTATCCCCAAGCGACAGAACGCCAGCGTTAACGGAGCCGGTGCTCACGATCATCGGGACGGCCTGAGTCAGGGTATCGGTCGATGCGTTGCCGTCCAGGAACAGATACACGCCAGCAGTCAGCGCGGTCTTGTTCGTGGCGGTCCAACCATCCGTGTCGCTGCCAGTCGCCGTGTTCAGCGCGAACGGATCCGCGGTGGCGGTGAACGGGTTGTTGGCCTGCAGCGCATCCGCGAACTTGCGCGTCACGGACGGATTATTCCACGGACGGGTCTCGGACTGATCGAACTGAACCTGCGTGACGTTACCATCCGTACCCGTGGTCGCTTTTTGATTCATAGCCCAAGCCATCAAATCAGTGGTGCCATCGGTCGGCACGTTCTGGAAGCCGGCGGTGGTCAGAGCCGCAGCCAGCTTCGTGCGATTGGCGCCCGCAGCGGTCTTCACACCATACACCGGGTTTTCGGCAGTGCCATAGTTCACGTAGTCCGCGATCTTGTATGCGCTCAGCCGGGCGCTGGTCAGCTGCTCTTCTTTGGGCGCTTTGAACGTGACTGTTGCAGCAGTGTCCACTGTCGTCTCGGCCGCGTTGGCGGCACCGGTGCCGAACGCCATGCCGGCGAGAAGGGTGGCCGCAGCTGCGACACCCGCGAAAAGCTTCTTGAACTTCATGAGAAACTCCTCTTCCTTTCGTTGTTTTGTATATTGCAACTGCGGAAGCGGCAGTCGTTGAGGCTTCCGCAGTCCGCAAATCTTGAGTTGTCGGGGGCGACTGGTCGCCGCCCCCGTGTGCCCTCCCCGACGAGGGAGGAGGGCGGAGCATCCGCCGCAGGTCAGACGAGCCGACGCTTGCGCCAGATGAAGTATCCGATTCTGACCAGTGCCGCGAGCAGGCCGAAGCCGCCCCCATACACAAGCCAGTCACGAGTCGTGGCGCCGCCGGTCATCGGCAGAGCGGACACGGCAACGAAGGTGTTGGTGATCGTGACCGGGTACGTCTTGACGTTGTCGAAGGTCGTCATGTTGTTGTTATCCGGAGCCGCCCACAGGTCGTCGGCAGTGAAGGTTACCAACTGGTTCTCGGGGTTGTAGGACGCCGTGTAGCCGCCCACGCTGGACTCCTCCACGCGGTAGGTGCCAGGGGCGAGGTTCTCGAACGCGCCAGCCCACTGACCCTGGTTGTTGAGGGTCACGGCCCGGTTGATGTCCTTGCAATCCTCACCTTGCGCATTGCACTGCTTCAACGTGACGGTCACCGAGCCATTCCCATGCTTCTCCGCTCCATCGGACCAGTTCTTGGTCACCTGGATCTTGCCGGTCTTTACCTGCAGGACGGGGTGGGGGTACTCCACGGAACCCGGTGTCTCGGTGGTCTGGTCGCCGACCGTGTTGACGACGGTGTACCCCAGCTTCGCGCCGTGATCCGCATTCGAATGGAAGCCGGGCAAATTGGACGAAGTATGGTGACCATCCGCATCAGTGTTGTCGGCACCAAGAACATCCTTATATCCGGTCTTGTCGTCATTCTGTTTGTTGGCGGCGTACTCGTTGTAGGCCTTCTGCGTCGGCTTGACCTTGAACGTGACCGTATACGTCACGCCATCCTGAAGCTCATAGCCGTCCGCGAACGTGACCTTCACCGTCTTGCCCGAAACGGTAACCGTGTAATCGCTCTCGTTGAGATCGACACTATTACCGTCTTTAGATGCCGTCACCGTCACATCATTCGAGCCGAAGTCAGCATTAACGAACTCCGCGTAGTCCGACAGCGTATCGGTGATGGACACGTTCTTGTACGAAGACTTCCTGTTGATCTGACCGATGATATCGGCAAATGCCTTGTTCAGCTCATCCGTGCTGGTGGCGCTGTAATACGAGCCCTTCGTCTGATCGGCGAAGCCACGCATCTTGGTCGGATCGGAGGACACGCCAACCGAGAACAACGTCGCATCGCCACGCCTGTTAGCCTCGGCAACAGCGGAGCTGAGATTCGCCCCATATCGATCACTGCTGCCAGAACCATGAACCCCGGCAGGAAGACCCCTGCGATCATCGTCATCATAGGTCGGACGGCCCCACCAATCAGTGCCGGTCCGCACGGAACTCGTGCGGTACGTCGGGTCGCCGTCTGACATGAACACGATGTACTTCTTCACGCCCTTACGACCGGAAGTCAGCTTGGCATTGGCGGCTTTAAGCGCGGCCTCCCAATTCGTGCCACCATCGGCGCGCAGACCATTAACGGCACTGACTATGTCCATTGCGTTGTCGGTGAAGTTCGACACATTGCCCACCGTCGTCGAGAAGGGGACCAGCGCCATCCGGATGTTGCTATCCTTGCCCTGGTTCTCAGACGTCAGCAGATGCTGCGCCATGCTGTTGACGGCAGTCTTCGCAACCTCAAGACGAGAGTTGTGTCCCATCGAGCCACTCATGGAACTGGAGGTGTCGAACACCACGACGATGTCGGCCGGGGACACGGTCGTCTGCGACGAGCCGGACTGCGTGCCGGTCACGTTCAGGGACAGGTCATAGGTGCCATCATTGTTCGCCTTGATGTACTTGCGGTACCGGGGCGCCGTGACGACCGTGTTCGTCACCGTGGTACGTGGCACCTCACCGACCGACACCGGCTCCGTGGTCGCAGAATCCTTCTTCTGCGTCACCTTGACCTGACCGCCATTGGCGCTCACCGCATACGTGTCCTGGTCAACGTTGATTTCCGTCACCTTGTACTTCGAGGACTCGGTGATCCTCTTGGCGTCGCTGCCCAAAAGCACGGCATACTGGCCCGCCTTGAGCGTGATCACGCCATTGGAATCCGTGGTCCGGGTTTCACCGTCCTTGGTGCCGGTGGCGGTGTTGTACACGTCGTATTTACCCGTGTACAACGTGTAATCCTTGTCACTGTCGGTTCCCTCATAGTTGACATAAGCGTTGAACGTATAGTTCTTGTCCTTGTCAGCTTCAGGAACGTTCTCCGTCTCCTTGCCGATTTGAATATGGCTGGAGTCAAGAGTCACCAAATTGAAGTCAAGCTTGCAGTTGGAACCACTATGGCCACGCTCGAAGTAGTACATGTTCATCTCGTGACTGGTGTAGTTCTTGAACGTGGTGTAGGAGCCATTGGAGGCTTTGACCATATTGGATTCCATCCAAGCGGTGATCTCGGCATCCGACTTGCCTTGGTCCTTGAGCGCCTGAGTAAACAATGCCTGCAACGTGGTCGTAGTGGTTTTATTGCTGACAAGCGTCACCACACCGGTCGCGAAATCAATGGAGCCGCTGGCGGCATCATGGATGCCACCGATATCCAACACAAGCATGCCGTCGACGAACAGCCACAGATCATCGTCACCCGTGAAGTTGAACGTCATCGGGGAACCATCAACGAGTTTGCCTTCTTTCGGTTGCATGAACTTCGCGTATGCGGTCATACCGAAGGCGTACCGGGCGCCGCGCACTGAATGAAAGCCGATCCGCAGCTGACTTTTATCCGCATTGAACGGCAGGAATTTCGGAATCCACGCGTCAGTTCTCTCGGTCCATGTTGCTGACCGGTCAAATCCGGTACCGGCACTGTTCAGCGCGGCGTACGTCGTATTGGAGTCGTACACATAGTGGCCCTTGGCCTCTTCCGTCGGATCGAACAGCCCCGTCAGCCCATTGCCGCCATTGGTATATGCCTTGGCCCACTCGCTTTCTGTGAACAAATACGTCATGTCGGTCTGTGCATTATTTTTATTGGTCACCATCGTAGAGAACTGCGGAACTGCATCAGCGCCGGTCTTGGTGAGGTTCGTCTTGACGATGCCCGGAGAGGTTTCTGCACTGCCAGTCCAGCCGTTCCAATCCTTACCTTTTCCGTTGAAGTAGTTGAAGTAGAATGCTGCAGCCGCCTCATTTCTGCTGGTACCGCCCGTGGCATAGTTCACGTTCTCTTTGCCAGCGGCCTTTGCCGGGCCCTTCGGATCACTGCTGTCCCAATAATCGAATAGGTTAATCTTCACTTTGCCGTCGTTCGCCGTGGCGCGAGGCGCAGCCGACGCTTTGACCGTGGCGGTCTGCCCCGAAGCACCAGTCCCGGCGCGATCGGTCAGGGCAGATGGCACCCCCTGCTGAGCGCTGTCGCCCTGTGCGACGCCGCTGATCGGGCCGGTGCCGGCCTGTGATGCCTGCGTCGTGGCCGACTGCGCGGCTTCGGGTGCGGCTGTCCCTGCATCGGCCGCAATCGCAGTGCCGGTGACGGCAAGTCCAAGAACGGTCGCGACGGATACGGCGGCCGCGATCAGGCGAGAGCGCATCGCCCTCGTATGCGATGGTTTCCGATTCTGCTTAGTCACGATAAGCATCCCTTCCATCATTTCCAAAACTCTTCATCCGGCGTTCAGCAGTTCGACAAAGACTCACGATTGCGACTCTCACCGTCGCAGCACGCGCAAATCATCGACTTCCATCGGCCTGTTAACTCCTGACCGTATCCGCACCCAAAAATCGACGCAATCCCCCGAAACATTGAAATAACGCCGAATACATGCCCCCCCCCGCAGAAAAACCGCTTTCACAGCCCTTGCGGCATAAGGTTCTCGGGAATCAGTCCATACCCCCTTCCCTACGGGGAAAATTCTTGGGAAATATACCGAAATACGGCTTAAATCAAGGCCTGAGGCCTCTTACATAAGAGGTATACCGTTGTATCAGCGAAGTGTCTGCTCCCGCCAAAGCACAACAAGACTGAGGGAGGCTCTCGTCGTGAGGTTACGCGGACTCTTTTGCGTTCCTAAGTGCGCGCCGTATCGACGAGTACGCGAACATAAGAACGCAAAACGTGCGATTTGCGTTCTTATGTTCGCAGGCTGAACGTTTCAGCGCGCACTTAGGAACGCAAACCGCTCCTGCCCGCTTCGCAAGAGCCAGCCAGCGGGGGCAGAGTTATATATTGCTTCTGACAGTGGGCTGAACCATCGGCTAACGTCATTTACCATCATTTGCCGATGGAACAGTTCCGTCTCAATAGACCCGAAACTATCGCTCGTAGAACACGCCGAACGAGGGGAACCCATGACGGGCCGGCTTCAGCTCCTGCAGCGGGATCTCGGTGACGTCCACTCGTTCGACATCGGCATAGCGCGGCCCCTGCTTCAATGCCGAAATCAGACGGGCGACCTTGCCGCGTTCCCCCTGCGCCTCGACCTCCACCGAGCCGTCGTAGCAGTTGCGCACCCAACCACCCAGGCCGAGCTTGCCGGCGGTCATCACCGTGAAATACCGGAATCCGACGCCCTGCACCAGACCCGCCACCACGGCATGGACGCGAATATCATCACTCGATGACACCGGCACGGCACCCTCTGCACTCTCGTCAGGCCGCGCACCGCGGCTCGCCCGCATATCATCACGTTTCATGACCGCACTCACCTCACGTTGCCGTCAGCCGACACCAATACCCCCATCGTATGCTCACCATCAAACGGCAGTCGAGAAGCCGGCAGCGCAGCGCGGGCGCTACAGCCCGGCCCCTTTCCGCCGAGGCCTGCCGCAATCCGTCAGATGAACGCGCGTTCGCCGAAAATCGCCGTTCCGACGCGCACAATCGTCGCACCCTCCGCGATGGCGAGCGCCATGTCGTGCGTCATGCCCATCGACAGTTCCGTGCAGTGCTCGTTGCCGGGCGCGCGAGAGGCGAGAATCGTGTCGCGCGTGCCGCGCAGATGCGCAAAGCAGGCGCGAATCGTGGCCTCGTCATCGACGTGCGCGCCGATGGTCATCAGGCCTTCGAGCCGGATGCCGTCCAGCTGCGCGATCTGTGCGGCGATGTCGACGGCAGCCTGCGGGTCGCAACCCGATTTCGATGCCTCCCCGGACTCGTTGACTTCCAGAAGCACGCCGACCGTGATTCCACGGGCGACGGCACGGCGGGCGATGCGCTGCGCCAGTTCAACGCCGTCCACCGATTCGATGGTGTTGACGTCGGGGAGGATTTTACCGATCTTGTTGGCCTGCAGCTGGCCGATGAGATGGAACGGGATGTGTTCGGCGTCAGACGGTCGAGTGGTGTCGCCGTCGCCTGTGCCGAGCGCAAATCCCCGGTCCGCGCACAGGCGACGCAGTCCCTCGGCCTTGGCCATGACCTCCTGCGGGCGGTTCTCGCCAATCATGCGGATGCCCGCATCGATCGCCGCCATGATCTCGCCGACGTCACGGGTCTTCGTCGCCGCCAGCAGCTTCACCGAACCGGGAGCGCAACCGGCCGCCGACTCGGCTTCGGCGATGGCGTCAAGCACGCGATGCACGCCATCGCGAATCTGCGTCGCCCGCGTCTCGTCGATGCTTTCATTGGTCAGATCCTTGTGATCCATGTAAGCGGTCATCATATGCTCCCTATCCGTCTTGCTGCACCATATATTAGTATGCCCACGGATGAGGGCGAATCGGCTAGAGAAACCGGGAACTTCGGGTGTGGCCCCCGCTGGCGGGGTGTCGAGCGATGCGAGACTGGGGGGGGCGAAGCGCGAAACGGCTCCGCATGCAGCATATAGAGGAGGAATCTCACAATCCGATGCTGAACGGGTCGTCGGGGATGGAACGATCCTGCGAATCCGCGGCGAGCGCATCCCACGAAAATCCATGCAACAGGTCGGCAGCAGCGCACGGCTCGGGCTCTTGCTGCAATCCGAGCAGCCACGCGCAATAGCCGATCACCCGATGCGCCGTGACGCCATGTTTGCGTAACGTTCCCATATCCAGCGACCGTTCACGCTTGGCGAGCCGCCGCCCGGCCGCATTGTCGATCAGCGGAAGATGTGCGAAACGGATATCGCGATGAGCCGCGGCAACGCCGCCATCCGAGCTATCCCCGAAGCCGGCGTCGAGCAGACGCTCACGGATGTACAGCTGCAGCGCGGCGGATCGCAACAGGTCACGCCCGCGAACGATGTCATCCACACCCATCAGCAAGTCGTCAACCGTGACAACCAGCTGATAGGCGAACAGACCATCCGCCCGTCGCACCACCGTATCGCCCAAATCGCGCGGCAAATCGAATCGGCAGTTCCCGAACACGCGATCATGCACGGTGACCGCGGCACGCGCGTCGCCGGCGACAGGCATGGCGATGCGCAGCGAATGCCGATCACCATTCGCCAAGCGTTGCTCGACCTGTCGCGGATGCTCGGCGAGCGCGCGCCGGCATGTGCCGGGATACATGACGAAACGGTCGCCCTCCTGCGGCGCCGAGGCCGCACGGATGTCGGCGCGCGAACAGAAACACGGGTATATCAGCGCAGTGGTCTCGGTGCCGTCAACGCCATCACGGCCACCGAACGCGGCAGCGTCTCGCAAGTCAATGCCCTGAAGCGCGCGCAACGCCTGCTCGTAGATGTCGAGCCGCCGCGACTGGTATACCGGCTCTCCATCCCAGTCCAGTCCCAACCATGCCAGATCGTCCATGATCCAGCGGTCCGCGTCCGGCAGCACGCGCGGGGTGTCGATGTCCTCGATGCGCAGCAGCATGCGCCCTCGCCCGCCGTCCGCATCGCCTGGATCGGCTGCGCCACTCATGCCATCCACGCGATTCACGTTATTCAGGCAATCCGCATCGCCCGCTCCACCGCCCGTCCGGCTTGTACGCTCTGGGCCACCCGCACGAGCCGACAGCCACGCACCCAGCATCGCATACACGTTACCGATATGCATTCGTCCGGACGGCGTCGGCGCGAATCGTCCGATCACCACCGCGCCCAGAGCTCCGAGTCGAGCGGCCATTCGTTGATCGTGCAGCCGCGCAACGATATCGATTGCTGCTGCATCAGCGGCGCCGGCTTGCCTGCCTGCTGGCATACGGTCTCATTGTCGCGATGGTCGAGCCGGTGACCGGTCTCATGGTTGATGACCATCGTGCGATAATTCGCCAGATTGCCGCCGCCCTTCAGCCAGCTGTCGGTCGGCTCGCGCCAGCGGTCATAATTGATGATCACCTGATTGCCGACGCGGCAGCTGTACTGCGACGAGCAAAGCGACGAGAACGATTTCATATACTCCGCCGCGGCCAGGATATACGTCATGTCGCACTTGCTGGAACCGCTCTCCACGAACGTGAGACCGGCACGGGGCCACCCACGCGAATCATTCAGCGTCGCGTACACCGTGCGCCCGAACTCGCCGGTATCGCCGACGCTCCCCTTGGTGGACACGCAGTAATGGTATTCGTGGCGGGGTTTGCCGCTGGCCGCCGCGGTCTGCTGCGCCTTCTCGAGAATCTCGCGCCGCTGCGCCTGCGAGAACGGCTTCGAGGGGTCATACCCGTTTGACTGTGCCTCGGAATTAGTGGATTTCGCGGTGGCCGACGATTTCGCGGAATCGCCGCCCTTCTGCTCCCCCGCAGACTGCGGCTGCGCTGTTGCACCTGGCTGCGCGATGGACGACCGCTCACCGCCCATGCCCGGCACGCGAAGTACGCTCGCCCGCACCGCAAGAACAAACAACACGAGCGCCAAAATCAACCCCGCACATACGGCAATGCGCCGGGCGCGGAACACCCGACGCATATCGTCACCACGCAACCGCTGCAACTTCAATCACTCCCAGCAACGTCATAGGTCAAGCCGCGCCGCCCCGCGAAAGCGCGAGCACAAGGGCACGCTTTTCGCAGGCGTCTCTCCCTGCATTGTATCCCGTCAGCCGTGGGGCCGCGCAACACGCGTGGCGTCACGCGAGCCCGCCACGGCTCACGCGGTTCACGCAAAAATCACGCGAAGAAGAACACGTACAGCCACGCGCCGACGATGGCGCCCACAATCGGAGCGACGACCGGAATCCACGCCTCTCCCCAACGCGAGGTGCCCTTGTTCGGAATCGGCAGGATCGCGTGCAGCAGACGCGGCATCAGGTCGCGGGCCGGATTCAGGCCGGGGCCGGTCGGGCCACCCATCGAGGTCACCAAGCCCCATACGATGAAGCCAACCACGATCGACGCGGCCGCCAAATCCTTCGAACCCCACGGCAGCATCAGGCAGCACAGCGCACCGAACACCAGCACCAGCGTGCCAAACATCTCGTTGAGGAAGTAGTTGATCTTGTCGTTGTCGGCGTCGGTCGTGCAGAACGTGCCGAGGATCGCTTCCGCGTCCTCGGTCTCCTTGTAGTGCGGGTAATACGTCAGGTACACGATGAACTGTCCCAGCAGTGCGCCAAGCAGCTGCGCCACGATGTACGGCAGCACGTCGCTCCACGGGAACAGCCCGTTGATCGCCTGGGCGAGGGTCATGGCCGGGTTGATGTGGGCGCCGGACACGCCGCCGAACATGAGCACCGGGAACATGACGCCGAAACCGTAGCCCATGGCGATGTTCAGCCATCCGGCGTGGTGGCCCTTCGTGTTCTTGAGTTCGACGTTGGCGACCGAGCCATTGCCGAAGATCATCAGGATGGCGGTGCCGAAGAACTCGGCAGCCAGCTTGGTAAAGAGGGAATATTCCACGGCTTCTTCTTTTCTCTCCACCGCATCGCAGACATGGCTGACTGCTCACGGTCTCTGGATGATTGGATTTCTCTCGTACTCCCGGCGACTCAATTTCGCTGGGTGCGAAAGCAAACGACGTGATTGTACACTTTACCCCTTGACGAACGGCGATACGGGCGGATTGGACGGCAGAATCCCCGGTGATTCACACCCTGCCCTGCCATGCACACTTGGGTGCAGTCATGTGGAACCCATTGGAATTACTCGCGACACGCCGTACGCGACACGCCGATTTGCATCGCAGCGAGTTCCGAGTATAGTTGTCACTCGGCTCAAGAAATGACCAACGCCCCTGTAGCTCAGTTGGTTAGAGCAGCTGACTCTTAATCAGCGTGTCCAGGGTTCGAATCCCTGCGGGGGCACAAGCAAGGTCGGAATCGAAAGATTCTGGCCTTTTTTTGTTTTCGTCGAGAGGGTGCGCCCGAGTCAAATCACCCCTAATTCGCCACTGGAAGCATGCCCCCGCCCGGGTGATCCTCGCAATCCGCCCCTATCTGCGTTTCAAGGGGTTGATTCAGGCCGCGACGAACATCTATCTGCGTTTCAGGGGGTTGGTAGCAAAGTATAAACATCACGCAAACCGCATGGTTTCAATGAGCAAATGCCCTATATACTCCGTGCATAGTGTTTTGGCCACCCCCTGAAACGCAGATAGATGTTCCCAGGCAGTGGAATCAACCCCTCGAAACGAAGATAGCAGCACATACATCGTGGAATCACGCCGGGCAAGGCCAAAATAGACGAAGATGCCGGTCGAATGGGACAGCCGTTCGACCGGCATCAATGCCATGCGTTGGCCCTGAGCCGATCAGGGCCAACGCGACTCAGGAAATCCGCGCCTTAGATGTCGCGACGGCGGCGAACCGCCACAGACACGGCGCCCGTCGCAAGCAGGCCGATTGCGGCGATGGCAACGACGGACACCGAGGCGTCAGTCGCGGACAGGCCCGGCTTCTTGTTGCCTTGGTCGTCCTTATCACCGTCCTTGTCGGTATCCTTGCCCGGCTCCTTGTCGGGCTCCTTGTCGCCAGGCTCGACGGGCGTCTCGCCGGACTTCTCCTTGACGGTGGCCACACGGGTCACGGACGCCTCGCTACCGGCCGCATCGCTCACCGTGTACACCAACGTGTACGCGCCGGGCTTGCTCGTGTCCACCGTGTCACCGGACACCTTCACGGCACCGGTCACATCACCGTCCACATCATCAACCGCCTTCACACCCGCCATCGGATCAAACGACGCACCGAACTCCACGGCCACGTCATCCGCACCGGAAATCACCGGCGGCACGGTGTCGACCGGCTCGGCCTCCTTCACCGTCACCTTGAGCGTGGCGGTAAGCGAGGTATCGGCGGCGTACGTCACCGTGATGGTCTTTTCGCCGGCGGTCGACGAGTCGAACTCGGAGACCGTGTATTCGCCCTCGCCGAGCTCGGCGGCGTGCCGTCAGACATCGTGGCGGCGACGGCCATGCCGCTCAGGTCGAGCGCGTCGCCGATGGCGTATTCGGTCTTGGTCGGCTGAGTGGTCACGGCGATCGACGCGACGTCGGACACGGCCGCGGAGTCCTCGACGAGCGTGACGTTGTCGATGTACGCGAACGAGCCGGAGGCCAGATCGGTCTGTGAGATGGCGACCCACAGCGCGGCATACGGGTCCACGTCGAGCGGCACGATGAACGACCCGCTGTAGTGAATTTTGCCGCCTTCCTTGCTTTCGGCGTCCACGGTCTCGCTCAGCACGGTCTTGCGGTACTGGCTGAACGAGCTGACGGCGCCAAGCGACGCGAGGTTGGACTTGACCTGCACCTTGAGCGTGGACGGGGTGTCGTCGTTGCTCTTGCCGAGCGTCGCCCACAGGCCGAGACGGTACGTCTTGCCCGGCGTCTCAGACAGCGTGTGCTGGTTGATGGTGTCGCCCTTGTACGGGGTGAGCTGTTCGCCGAGTTTCGCCGCGTACTCGCCGGAGACTACGGCATCGGTCTGGTTTAGTTCGGACTTCGGGCGCCGAGTGGCACCACCGGCGTCGTTGTTCTTCGTGTTGTCGGCGTTGCCGAGCGTCCACGGCGATGCCGCGGCGCATGTATTTTTCGTAATCGGCCGCGTTCGCATCAGTGTTGGTGACTTCGAAGCCCTGCACTGTGATGTATTCGGAGTTCTTCAGCAGGATGGTCTCGCTGACGCCCGCACCGGCGATGATGGGCGCGGCGCCTTCGCCGTACGCTCCGATGGTGATGGGCGCGTCCTTGGTGCCTTTGGTGTTGATGACGCGCAGGCCGGTCTTGACCGAGGCGCCGTCGATGGTCTGGGTCGCGCTGGTGCAGGTGGCGCCGGCCTTGAGCAGCAGGGACTCACCGGCTTTGAGGGTGATGCCGTTCGCCGCTGTCAACGAGTTGAACGGGGCTGGCTTGGCTTCCGCGTCTTGAGAACGCCCATCCTCGCAGCAAATCATTCTCATTAAGAAAGGTGCGAGCCCGCCGCAACTCCAAATGAACATCAATGTCCGCAAATCCTTGGAAAACAGCGTTTTCTCATATTGTTCACTTGTGCGTAAATGTTCGCAATCCTCGCACTTTCCTTATTGAGAATCATTCGCTGCGACTTGGAACAATACAAAAAGCCCCTCGCCGCGCGGAGCGGCGGAGGGGCTGATGCTTAAGCTCAGACGATAATCTGTCTGATGGGCCGGAGTTACTCGGCGACGACCTTCACGAAGAAGGAGGCGGTGATCTCCGGGTGCAGGGCGGCCTTAGCCGGGAAGTCGCCGGTGGTCTTGATCGGCTCGACCTCGATGGCCTTCGGGTTGACCGCGGCCTTGTCGGAGAGAGCCAGCGCGATCTGCTCGGCGGTGACGCTACCGAACAGCTTGCCGGACTCGGAAACCTTGGCAGCGATCTCGACGGTAGTGCCCTCGATGGCGGCCTTGGCGGCGACGGCATCCTCGCGGGTGGCGACGGCCTTGGCTAGGCGAGCGCGCTTCATCTGCACGATCTGAGCTTCGGCGCCCTTGGTCCACGCGAAGGCGAGGCCCTGCGGGATCAGGTAGTTGCGGGCGTAGCCGGAGCGGACGGCGACGACATCGCCGGAGTGGCCCAGGTTGGCAACGGTCTGGGTGAGAATAACCTTGGATTCAGCCATTTCCTATCCTCCCTAACTCAGCGACCGGTGGTGGCGTACGGCAGCAGGGCCATCTCGCGGGCGTTCTTGATCGCCTTGGAGAGCTCGCGCTGTTCCTGCACGGTCACGCCGGTGATACGGCGGGAACGAATCTTGCCGCGATCGGAGATGAACTTGCGCAGCAGCGCAACGTCCTTGTAATCGATCTCGGTGACCTTGGCGGCCTTCAGCGGGTTCGGCTTCTTCTTGAACGGCTTGACCGGCGGTTGCGGCCTCTTACGTGACATGATGTTCTCCTTGAAAATTACGATTGAATGCTTGCTTCTGGATTGTTACATGCGTCGCGCGGCTTCATATGGCCGCGGACGGGCATCAGAACTCGGGTTCCTGCGAATCGCCACCGAAATCGGACGAGCCACCGAACGAACCGAAGGACGAGCCGGCATCGCCGGACGTGCCCCACGGATCGGTCGCGGGCGCGGCGCTCTGGCCGGCGTTGCCCGCAGCGGACGCGCCACCCTGGTAGCCGCCATTGCCGCCACCCTGATAGCCACCGCTGAAGCCGCCATTGCCACGGCCACCCTGGTAGCCGCCGGCGTTGCCGCCGAAACCGCCGCCATTGCCCTGGCCGGCGTTGAATCCGCCATTGCCGCCATTGCCACGGCCGGCGAATCCGCCTTGGCCGTTGCCGCTGGACGTGCGCGTGACCTGCGCGGTCGCGTAACGCAACGACGGGCCGATCTCATCAATCGTCATCTCGATGACGGTGCGGTTCGAGCCGTCCTGCGCCTGATACGAGCGCTGCTGGAGACGCCCCTGCGCGATGACACGCATACCTTTGGACAGCGTGCTGGCGCAATGCTCGGCGAGATCGCGCCAGGCGGAGCAGCGCATGAACAGCGCATTGCCGTCCTCGAACTGCCCGGTGTTGCGATTGTAGGTACGCGCGGTAGAGGCGATGGTGAAACTGGCGACGGAAGCGCCGTTTCCCGTGGTCCTCAGTTCGGGATCTGCCGTGAGGTTGCCCACCACAGTGATGATGGTTTCGCCTGCCATGACTTACCTTCTTACCTTTGGTTCAGCGAGTCGCGAACAATCAGAAACTCATACGGCTTACTTGGCGTCTTTACGAAGAATCTTCGTGCGGACGACGGATTCGTTCAGGTTGAGCACACGATCGAGCTCGGCGCTGACCTCGGGAGTGGTCGTGTAGTTGACCACCACGTAGTTGCCTTCGGTCTTGCCGTCAATCTCGTAAGCGAGCTTGCGACGTCCCCAAATATCGGTGTTCTCGACGGAACCACCTTCCTTGGTGACGAGCTCCAGATACTGCTCGGTCAACTTCTTCAGACCGCGCTCATCCAGCTCAGGATCGGCAATGAACATCAGTTCGTACTTATGCGCAGACATCACCCACCTCCTTCGGACTAGTCGGCCATGGACTATCCATGGCAGGAGTGTGTATACGCGCTGCTGAAAACAGCAACTTCTCTAAGCTACGCCATGCCCGCGACAGCTTGCGGTGGCTGTCGCGAAGCGACTGGGGGTAATCCGTCCTACTGCAAATCCACGACCGCGCAATCCGCGGCACCATAGCCGTTCGACTTGCACCATGCGTCGCCGGCCTTCACCGAGTCGACCGTATCACCCGACAGGATCACGTAATACGCGGTCGAAGCGTCGGCCTTCGTGTACGTCGGGTAATCGCCGGACCAGATCAGGATCGCGTTCTTGTGCTTGATGCGCTGCTGCAGGAACTGCTCGTAGATGTCCACGTAATGCCAGGTCTTGCCGTCGGCCTTCATGTCGTTTTTCTTGCTGGACAGCTGCGTGGTGTAGGTGGTGTAGAAGCGGGATGCGGCGGATTCGTCATGCTTGAGCTGCCAGCTCAACGCAAGCTGCGCGTACCGCTCGGCGTCCTCGCTGTCGATGTCGGAGCCCGCCAACGCGTCGCCGTCCGCACTGCCCGCCTCGCCGGTGCCGCTCTGACCGGTCTGCAGGATGACCTCGGCGCTGCCGGTCTCGATCTGGTCGTACGGGCGCCAGTACTGCCTCGTGGTGAATTCGAGCGCGACGTTGGCCGTCTCGCCATTGAACTTGACCGGCTGCTTGGAGAAGTCGAAGACGGCCGAGGCGATGACATTGCCATCATCGTCCTTGATGCTGACCTTGACGTCGGATTCCTTGAACTCCGCCGTGTCGCCGTCCTTCGTCGACGCGCAATTGGAGGTGAGCTGCAGCTGCGCGACGAGATTGGCGTCGCTGTGGTCGACGGAACTCAGCTCGGCATCGGGCGCAGCAGTGCAGGGCTTGTCGTCTTTCGCGGCCTTGCTGTCGCCGGACTTGGTCTTGCCACTCTGCTGGGATGTCGACTGCGTCTGAGCCGATTGGGTGCCGGAATCACGCAGCATGAACCACCAGACGCCGAATCCGGCGGCAAGCGCCACGACGAGTACGGCGATGATGATGCCGACGATCAGCGCGGTCTTCTTCTTGCCCTTGCCGGCGGACTCTCCAGGCCGTGACGGTTGGGCTGGCGGCTGCACGGCCTGCGGCGGGAAGACGGCACCGGGCTGGGCGGCACCGTATTGTCCCGCGTACTGCTGGACAGCCTGATAAGGCTGTGCAGCAGGCACCGGCTGGGCGGTCGGCACCGGCTGTGCGGGCTGCGGGCTGGCGGACAGCTCGGCACCGCACTGCTGGCAGAACCGCATGCCGGGTTCCGACTGCTGACCGCACACCGGGCACACGGAACCCGCCTGCACGGCTACGGGCGCCCCGCAGTTCTCGCAGAATCTATCGCCCTCAACGACATTCGCACCACAACGGGAACACCGCATAATCTCTCCTCATGACTATCCTGCGCTCAACGTTACACTGCATGACAGCATTCCCCTGCAAATATACTGCGATACGGACCCCAAATGACGTCCGCAACCATTTGACCGAGATGTCTTTCAAATATTAAAATTAAAGATCGATGAAATTTCGAAGAGGAGATTATCATGCAGATCGGAGTAAGAATGGGGCATATTCCGGCATCCCGTCGTACGGTGACGATGGCCATCGCCGTCATCGCCGTCATTACGCTTTCCATTGCGATACTGTGCGGATGCGGCACGGCACGGAACACGAGCCAAGCAACGGATTCCGGCTCGGGCGGGAACCGTCTCGCCTCATCTTTGCAGGCTTATGCGACGCAGCTGCTCGGCCAGGACTCCGGAATGGACCCCGCGCAGAAAGCGACACTGCGCAAGGCCGCGACAAGCGGCAAAATAAGTCTGTCCGATTACAAGGCCGCATGGAGCCGATACATCACGTGCGTCCAAGACAAGGGCTATCCGAGGCCGACACTGAAAACTTACTCCAACGGCATCCAGCAGCCGCAGGGAGACGTACTTCCTTCAGATAAAGCCGATGACCTTGACTACATCCAAAAAAAGGCCAAGGACTTGAACGCGTGTGGAATCGCCACCGTGGATTCGGTGGACGCGTTGTATATGGCACAAGTCGGCAATCCCAATCTGTATGCGTCTCATGAGGAGGGGGCAGTCGATTGCCTTAAGCGCGCCGGGCTGGTGCCGAAATCCTACACCATCAAACAATACGAGAAGGAGGCGAACGCAATGGGTCACGCCGCTCCCGGAGAGACCGTCAACACGACGTATGACATGAAGAAACCGGAAGTGCTGGCATGCCTCGCCGCCAACGGCAACGTATTCATGGACAGATGACGCCACAGGCACAGAGAATGCACTGGCATGTTTTCGCCCCTATCGGATATCGGATTACCTGCCCGATGGGGGCGAAAACATACCTTATATGCCCCGCCCAAATACCGCGAATAAGCTGCTGAAGATGACGTGGCGACTATACAATAAGGAGGGAAGAGCAAACCAAGAAAGGGGCTTGTCATGATATGTCCTCACTGCGGCGCCACGCTGTCCAGCGCCGCACGATTCTGCACGCAATGCGGGCAGACGCTCGCGGTCGCCGCAGCAAACAGCAACGACAACGTCGAAGATTCGACCGTGCTCGGCACCGCTCCACACGGCACCGCAGCCGCGCCCCAGCCGGAAGCACCCGCTCCCGTCGCCGCATTCCCTGAACCCGTACCGGCCCCACAGGCCGCGGCACCGCAGCCCGAGCCGGCACCCGCATTCCCCGGCGCGGAACAGCCCGCAGCCGAGCCGGCCTTCCCGGCGGTTCCCGAACCAGTCCCCGCACAAGAAGCTCCTGCAGCTCCCGTCCCGGCGGCAGAAGTGCCAGTCGCCGCTCCGGCCGGAGAAGTTCCCGCCGCCGCACCTGTTGCGGCTGCAGCACCTGCTCCCGGCACTTTTGCTGCGCCCGCGCCTGGTGCTCCCGTCCCCGGCGCACCTGTCCCCGTTACCCCCGGCGCACCCGGCGCCCCGGTTCAGCCCGGCGCTCCGCAGCAGTTCGTCCCCAACCCGATGTTCAAGGAGCTGTTCTCCGCGCGTTCGCTACAGACCGCCGCAATCAGCCTTGCCTTCGGCTTGATCGGCGCGATGGCGCTGGCCCTGATCGGTTCCATCTTCTTCTTGTCGGCCGGCTCATCATGGGCGTCCAAGCTGAGCATGGTCCCCGGCCTGTCCGGCATGATGAGTGACGCCAGCGGTTCCGGCACGGTGACGCCGAACTTCTTCCAGTTCCTGATTCTGGTGATGGTTCTGGGCGTATCCGGTCAACTGTCGCCCAACATCACCGGAGGCAACCTCTCCATGTCGTCCTTCGGCGTGTCCGGCCATCTATGGATGCCTGTCGGTCTTTCCGGCGTGGCGCTGGTTCTCGGCACCGCGTTCGGCGCATACTGGTTCGCGCGTAAGTTCGCCATCCGGTTCAAGTGGACCGGCATCATCAGCAGCGTCATCGTCGGCGTCGTGATGGGATTCGTCTATCTGATTCTCGCCGCGATCTTCCCGCTGACGCTGGGAGCCGGCAGCATGGGCGGCATGGGCGGCATTCAGGCCAAGGCCATCCTGACCGGCGTCTCCGCCCGTACGTATTTCATGACGCTGCTGCTCGCCGCGATCGGCGCGTTCTTCGGCTATCTGCTCGCCCAGTACGCCTCGGATTCCAACAACGTGTTCACCGCGGCCTGGAAGTGGGCTCACCGCACGCGCGGCTTCGTGCGCACGCTGCTTGACGCGGCGTTCATCTACGCGGTCGTGTTCACGGTGATCGGCTTCATTTGCCTGATCATGCTGTCCAGCAGCCTGCACAACGGCCAGATGTTCATGCTGTTCCCGATTCTGCTGCCGTACCTTTCGTTCCTGACGTTCGCACTCGGCTCGTTCGGCGCGGTCGGCATCACGGCCAGCGGTAATATCGCTAACCTGTCGCTGTTCGGCATCTCGAACCAGTACGTCGGCTCCATCAGCGCACCGTGGCAGCTGTGGCTGGTATTCGTGGCGTTCCTTATCACCACGTTCTACATTGCGTTGCGCGCCGCGGCACGCAACATCTATGATCCGGCATATGCGGGATGGCAGCACTCGTGGAAGTCTCCGGTCGCCACGCTGGTGATCTGGCTGATCGTCACGTTCCTGTTCACGTCCGCGACGCTGGGTTACACCATGCAGTCCGATACCTCTGACGCGTCGCTGAACATCGCGGCATGGTACTTCCTCGTCGCGGCTGTATGGTCGTTCCTGATCGAGGTGGTGGCGCTGACATTCGGCCCGGCCATGGTGCTGTCGATGGGCGGCGCATGGAAGCTGTTCGTCGGCGGCACGGTCCGCCCGACGCCCGCCGAGGTCACCGCGTATGCGGCGGCATGCGGAGCGTACTTCGGTCGCTTCCCGTCACAGGTCGCCGCGGCCGCCGGCTACACCGGCCCGCAGCCGTCCTTCGGCGGACAGCCTGGCGCCGGCACCGGAGCGCCGACCGCGCCCGCAGCTGGCATCCCGGTTCAGGGCGTTCCCGTTCAGGGCGTTCCCGTTCCCGGTGCTCCGGTTCAGGGGGTTCCCGCTGCCGGCACCGACGCCGCGGCCTTTCAGGCCCAAGGTGGTGCCCCGACTGTCCAAGTTCCCGCCGGCGCTCCTGCCGCTCCTGCCGCTCCTGCAGCTGCACCTGTCGCCCCCGTTCCGGTGGCTGCTCCCGCCGCCCCGGCTGCAGCCAAGGCCATGACCCCGCAGCAGAAGAAGCTGGCCATCATCATCAGCGCCATCGTCGGCGTGCTTGCCCTGCTCGGTATCGCTTACGCAGTGGTCAACTCCACCGTGTTCAGCGCCGATAACACCGTGAAGAGCTACCTGTCGGCCATCGCGTCCGGCGACTATGACAAGGCCAACGGCATCTCCGACCCGCAGGTCGCCAACGGCAAGCGCACGCTGCTCACCAATGCGGCTTCCAAGGGCGACAAGACCACGATCAGCAACCAGCGCATCATCTCCGCCACCGACAACGCGGACGGCTCCCGCACGATGCGGATCTCGTACACGCTGGGCGGCAAGTCCATGACCGACACTCTGACGGTCGCGCCGAACGGATCCAAGTTCCTGATCTTCAAGAACTGGAACATCACGACGCCGCTGGTCAAGGAGATCTCCGTCTACGCGTCACCGGCCATCACCAACTTCACCGTCAACGGTGTCAAGGTCGGCGCGAAGAACGCCACAGCATCCGATTCCGGCACCTACACCTTCAATGTGTATCCGGGCTCGTACACGGTGAAACCGGTCACGTCGAAGTATCTGACCGCGGATTCGACGACGCTGACCACCTCCTCCGAATCCTCCGCCTCGATCTCTGCCGAGCCGACCGACGCTCTGGCAGACGAGATCAACGCGAAGATCAAGGACAAGCTGGATACCTGCGCCAAGTCCACGGATGCACAGCCTGAAGGCTGCCCGTTCAGCATGTACGGTTCCGATGACGACTACCGCAACATCGCATGGAACATCACCGAATACCCGACCGTCACCACTGATGACCTCAGCATCGACTCGGGCAGCTTCTACGTGTACGGCGGCGAAGCCAAGGTGGCGTACGAGTACAAGAACTATGACGACTCCTGGGAGCCGACGGACAGTTCCACCAGCTTCAGCATCAGCGGACAGTTCACGCTGGACGGCGACAAGCTGGACATCACGCTGGACGACGACTGATCGGAATGATTTCGCCCGGCACGGGGCACCTGCTGCGCGCACCGTGCCGTAAGTGGAAGAATCCGTGAGCATCGCAACCCGCCGTTCCTCTTGGGACGGCGGGTTCTTGTATATTGGATAAGGTTTGTGTACGGCAACGTATCACCACGGTGAACGGTAACGAAACTATCGACGGAAAGAGCGGAAAAACATGTCGGCGATCCTTGAGGGCACACCCGATAAGCGACTGGCCTTGGTGACGGGCCGCGCATATCCTGAGCTTGCCAATGAAGTGGCTCAATATCTCGGCATCAACGTGCTGCCCACCACCGCATACGACTTCGCCAACGGTGAGATGTATGTGCGGTTCGCGGAGCCGGTTCGAGGCGCCGACGTGTTCGTGCTGCAGTGCCACACCAACCCGATCAACAAGTGGGTGATGGAGCAACTGCTGATGATCGACGCCCTCAAGCGCGCCTCCGCCAAGTCCATCACCGTCGTGGCACCGTTCCTCGGCTACTCCCGTCAGGACAAGAAACATCAGGGCCGCGAGCCGATCACCGCCCGCCTGATGTTCGACCTGTTCCGCACCGCGGGAGCGAATCGTCTGGTCACCGTCGACCTGCATGCCGCGCAGGAGCAGGGCTTCTTCGACGGCCCGGTCGACCATTTGACCGCCATGCCCGTGCTGATCGACTACGTGCGCAGCCACGTGCCTATGGACAAGGCGACGATCGTCTCCCCCGACGCCGGCCGCATCAAGGTTTCCGAGCAGTGGGCCGCCAAGCTGGGCGGGCTCCCGCTCGCGTTCATCCACAAGACTCGCGACATCACGCGCCCGAACCATGCCGAAGCGCATGGCATCATCGGCGACGTGCAGGGGCGCGACTGCGTGGTGGTGGACGACATGATCGACACCGCCGGCACAATCTGCGAGGCCGTGCGCACGCTGCGCAGCTCCGGCGCCGCCTCGGTGACTCTGGTCGCCACGCATGGTCTGCTGTCTGGCCCGGCCGTGGAGCGCCTGCGCGATTGCGGCGCCCGCGAAATCATCCTGATGGACACTGTGCCAGTGCCGCAGGAGAAGCGCCTGGATAACATGACCGTGCTGTCGGTGGCGCCGCTGCTGGCCGCAGGCATCCGCTCCGTCTTCGAGGAAGGCTCCGTGGCGACACTGCTGGAGGGCCTGCCGGAGGACATGCGCCCGAGAAACATCTACGCCTGAAATATAAAACAAGGGACTACATATTTGCCCCCCGCTGGCGGAGGCAGAATGACGCGGTCCTGGCCATCCATAACGGATTGAACACAAAAAAAAAGGGAGGCCGCCACAGGGCGACCTCCCTATTTCTATTTACTTATATCACTCGGCGCGCTTGCGGGCGATGAACACCGCGCCAGCGGCGGCGACCAGCATCATGCCGGCCATGCCGATGACGGCGACGTTCGCACCCGTCTTGGAGATGGCGTTGCCGTTGGCATCGGCCTTCTCCAGTGCGGCGATCGCGTCGGCGAGGGCCTTCTGCGCGGCGTCGATGTCAGCCTGGGTGGCGTTGTCATCGGCGAGGACGCTCTGGGCCTTGGCGAGGGCGTCACGCACGGCCTGGGCGGACTTCTTCGTGTAACCGCTCAGATCCAGGGCCTTGGCCTGATCGATGGTGGCCTGCAACTTGCTCTTGTCGGTCGTCTCCGGGTTCGGAGTCGGCTTGGAGGAGGCGGGCTTCAGGGCCTTCATCGCGGCGTTCAGCGCGTTGTACGCGGCATCGACGTCAGCCTTGGTGGCGTTCGCATTGTTCAGGACGGCCTTGGCGGCATCCAGAGCCTTCTTGAACGCGGCCCACGAATCCTTGGTGTACGCGGATTCCTTGAGCTTCTCGGCATCGGCGACCAGGCCGGCGAGCTTGGAGGTGTCCACGCGCTCTTCCAGGGCGGCGATGGCATCCTTCAGGTTCTGGTAGGCGAGAGCCACGTCGTGCGCGGTGGCGTTCTCGTCGTCCAGCACCTTCTTGGCGGCGTCGCGCTTGGCGACGAGCACCTTCCAGGTGTCGGCGGTGTAGGTGGCCTCGGTCAGGGCGGAAGCGTCATCGTACAGGTTCTGCAGATCGCACTTGTTGACCTTGACCTCGGTGCTCGGCACGTCGCGAACCGTGGTGACACGCAGCTCGGCAGCGGAGGCGTACGTGTTCACCTCGCCCGCGGACTGTCCCGCGGTTTCGAGAGCGGTGATGCGCACCTTGGTGACGTTCTTGACCGCGTCGAACTTGACCTTCTGCCAGACACCGCTGGTCGTGGTGAACGTGCCATTGGTGACGACGTCCTTGGTGGTGCCGTCGGACAGCGTCAGCGTAATCTTGTACTTCTTGATCTTGCCGTTCGCGTTCGCGCCGCCACTGCGGGCCATGTAACGCAGACCGTCGATGGTCGTCGGCTCGTTCAGGTTGAACTGATACCAGGCGGTACCGGCGGACACTGCGTTGGCGCTCCAGGAGGTGTGCCAGTGAGTGCCGGCATTGCCGTCCTGGGCGAGGCTTGCCGGGCCCTCATTGCCGCCCGACAGTGCCTGCTGGCTGCCCGCCTCGACGGTGTAGGCGTCGGTCGCCACGTCGTACGCATCGTTCGAGTCGTCGCCCGGTGCGTTCTTCATGTACTCGGCCAGCGCCACAGCCTTGTTGTAGGCGGTGGTGTAGTCGGGCTTATCCTTGGCGATGAGCGCCTCGATCTCGGCCACCGTGTTCACGTACGTGGTCCAGACTTCGGCGGAGTAGTCGCCGCTCTTGCCGTCGTAGGTGTCCTTGACTTCCTTGAGCTTCGCCTCGGCGTCGGCCTTGGTGTGCTCGGCGGATGCCACGTGCTCGACCTTCAGGTCATCGAGGACGAAGTCCTTGTAGCCACCGAAGTTGGCGGCGGAATCGGACGTGTTCTGCAGGTCGGGAGCGGTGGAGGTCGAGTAGATGCCGAACCAGCTGTCGCCGGTGATGGAACCGGTGATCTCGAACTCGGCCGTGCCGTCCTCGCCCAGGGCCTTCTTCAGGTTGGTGAGCTTGACGGTGCTGGCGTTGTACTCGCCGTCACCGGTGGCGATGGCGTAGATGTCGTCGGAGCCGGACTGGTACTTGAACGACACCTTGTAGGTCTCGCCCGGTTCCAGCTTGACGTTCTGCGGGATCGTCTGGTAGATCAGCGTGCCCTTCTGGATCAGGCCGTTGGCCTTGACGGACCACTTGCCGTCGAGCACGTCGTCCATCTTCTTGACATCCCAGCCGGCCTGCGTGAACGGGTCATGCAGCTCGGACAGGTGGATACGGTTGTCCTCGACGCCTTCGGAGCCGGAGACCACGAACGGCCAGATGCCCTGGGCATTGTCCTCGAAGTCGTTGGTGAGCGTCTTCAGGGTGCCGTCAGCGTTGAGCGTCAGGCCCTTGTAACCGTTCTCAAGCACGCGCACGTCATCGAAGTACACATGGTCGGTGTTGTCGCATGCGCCGGAGTGCGAGAGCGTCACCTTGACGTCGCCGCTTTCCGGAGCCACGAACCACACGTACATGTTCTGGAAGTAGCTGCTGCCGCCTTCAGTGTTCGAGTACGTGTTGTGGCCGTACGCCTTGATGTAGTTCTTGGCGATCGACTTGCCGGTCTCGTTGGTGGCGAGGACCTTGGTGCCGTTGGTCACGGTGATCTTGGCCGGGGAGTTGGTGCGGTTGTCCACGCCCACGTAGATCGCGTAACGCTTGCCCGCGGTCAGGTCGGTGAGCTTCTGGGAGACCTTCACGTCACCGGTCAGGCGCAGCATGGCGTTGTTGGTGCCTTCGACCTCGGCCTTGCCGGTGCCGGAGACGGCCCAGTTGTCCTTGAGGGTGTTCTGGCCGCCGTTGAAGCCGGCGTCCACGACGTGCATGCCTTCGCTCCACTTGACGGAGATCTGCTTCTCGGAGCCCTTGGTCACGACGTACGGGGTCTCGGCCTCGGCGGTCAGCGAGATCTTGCCGCCGGAGACGGCGACGGTCTTCTCGTTGGTCTTGCCCTGGTCGGTGAGCTGGTACACCTTGACGGAGGCGAGGTTCTGCCAATCCTTCGGCAGGGTCCACTCGGTGGTGCCGCCCTGGGTATTCCAGTGGTACAGCTTCTCATCGGAGGACTTGACGAGCTTGCCGGTGTTCACGTCCCACAGCCACGGCAGCAGGTAGGACTCAGTGCCCTTGACGGTGTTGCTGTTGCCCGGGGAGACCGCGCCGGACGCCACGGTGATGCCGTTGAGCGTGATGGTGCGGTTGCGGTACGCGGTGTTGTTGGTGTCGTTGGAGCCACGGGACAGGACGACGACGTTGCCGTGGTCGTCCTTCAGCGTGATCTGCTCGTTGCCGTTGTTGACGGAGGCATCCTTCACGGAGGTGGCGTCGAGCGGGCTGTTGACCCAGCGGACGACCTTGAAGTGCTGGATGAACTTGGTGGACACGTCGTGCGTGTACAGGTTCCTGATGTACGCGGCGTAGTCGTTGCGTCCCTGCCAGCCTTCGAAGTCCTTCATGCTGTAGCCGCCGAGCAGCGGGGCGTTCGCGGCCTGGCCGTACGACGGGTAGTCGCCGACCCAGCTGTCCTTCTGGTGGTTGCGCAGGAAGCGCATGACCTGAGAATTCTCGCCCTTCATGGCGGAACCACCGTAGGTAAGGTCGGCGGCCCAGTGCTGGAAGGTTGCGTCATACTCGTTGCCGGCGCCCCATTCGGTGGTCATACGCCAGCCGTTCTGGTTGATCATTTGGCTCATCTTGCGGGTTTCCCACGAGTCCTCGGCGCCGGAGGTGTTGTTGCCCCACACGTCGAGGTAGATGAAGTCCATGTTGTCGCCGACCTTGCTCTTGAGGTCAGCGAAGCGGGACTTGCGCATGCCGGAGGCGAGATCGTAGATGCCGTCGATGCCGATGCCCTGATCCAGCCAGTTCCAGCCGTAGCTCAGGCCGCCACTGGAGTTGCGACGCACCATGTCCTCGCTGAAGGCCTTGGCTTCCGGGTACATTTCGGACGCGTTGACGTGCACGCCGAAGCGGGCGCCGTACTTGGTGCCCTTCTCCATCAGGGTGTTCATGTCCGCGGCGCCGCCGGCGCGGGTGTTGATGTCGCCGTAGTCCGGATGGCCGGAGTCGTGGCCTTCGTTGCCGTAGCCCTTGAGCAGCACGGACTGGCCGAGGCCGTCGGTGTTGAGGGCGACCTTCTTGACGTTGTCAAGCGTGGTCAGGAACGGGTTCTGCGCCTGGGAGCCGAAGTTCATGGCGATGCGCCATGCGACCAGCTCGGGCACTTCCTCGGACTTGTATGGGTTGTTCATGATGTCGCGGTATGCGATCGCGCCATCTTCCCAGTTGACCGTGCCGTCCTCGTTCTCGTCGCCGGCGATGGCGACGGCCATCTTCGGCATGTCGGTCTCTTCGACGGTGTAGGTGTTCTTCTTCGTGTCGGTCACGACGCGGTGGTAGTACCACGGTGCAGTGCCCAGACCGAAGGAGGTGGCCTTGCCGACCTTCTGGGTGGAGGTGAGCACGCGGGTGTTCCTCGCACCGCCGGCGACGGTGTTGCCGACGGTGGTGCCGTCGTGCTCGGAGTTGGACCACAGGCCGGCGCTCAGGCCATTGCCCGAGACGAAGCCGTAGGTGTAGTCGTTCGCATTGCTGACCGTGGTGTCGGCGGTGATGTCGAAGTTGGTGTCACCGGGCCTGGCAGTGTCGGACGACATGCGGGCGCCGGTGAACTGGGCGCCGTCCTGACCGGAGCGCACGGAGATGAGGCTCTGGTTCGGGAACGCAATCGTCTGGACCGGGTTCTCCTCGGCCTCGGTCTTGGCGTCATCCGCCTTGTTCACGATCTTGGTGACGTTGAGCTTGAGCGTATTGTCGACGACCTTGATCTGCACGGTGACGACCGCGTTGATCTTGTCGCCGCTCTTGACGTTCAGCGTGTACTGGGCCTCGGTCGCGCTGACCTTCTTGAAGGTCACGTCGGAGTCCTTCAGCGTCACGTCGGTGCCGTTAATGGTGATGACGCGCACGTCCTTCGGCTGGCCGTACATGATCTTGCCGTCGAGCTTCTTCATCGTGTAGTCGTACACGGACGGGAAGTTCTTCTTCACGCGCACGTCCATGGCGGCGGTGGAGAGCGTCTCAGTAGCGACTTCGGCCGACTTGTTCAGCGTGATGTTGCCGACTGAGGCATTGCCATCGGCGACGGTGACGGTCTTGGTGGCGTCATCGTAGCCTTCGGCGGACACGGTCAGCGTGTAGTCGCCGGCGGCGAGGCCGGTGAGGGTGAAGGTGCCGTCCGCCGCGGTGGTGGCGGAGTTCTTGCCGGTGACGACTTCGGCGCCGGCGATGGCGGCGCCGCTGGCGTCGACGACCTTGCCGGTCACGTTGTGCTTGGCGACTTCACCCACGGTGAAGTTTTTGAAGTAGACATCAGTGACTTCGCTGGTGCCGGAGTAAGAGCCGGCCTTCATGGCGAGCTTGTCGGTCAGCGCGGTCATCGAGGAGTAATCCACATCGAACGCCTTCTGTCCGTCAATAGTCAGCGTGGCAACCTTGGCGGCAGTCCAGGAGACGTTGACGGTGATTTCAGCGTTCGCGGCAGGGGCAGCGACACGTGTACCGTTGTACCAATCGCCATTGCCTCCGACATACTTCTGCCAGAACCAGCCCCCCTTGTCATAGCCCAGGAACAGGGCGTTGCCCGGATCCTTGTAGCCGAGGTAGAAGCCGAAACGGTTCGCGGAACCAGCCTGCGGGGACTTGACCTTGATGGAGAACTCTCCAGCCCGAGTCAGGTCAATCGTCTTGCCGCTAATGGCGACAGCCGGATAGCCACTGCTGCTGGTGGCATTGCCGTTGGCGGAGGTGGACTTGAAATGAGTCCATCCCGCATAATCGCCAGTGCCGGCTGCAAGAATTTCGCCGCCTTTGGCGGTGTTGCGGTCAATCGTCCAGCCGTTCACGGCAGCATCGTCCGCGACGGTGGCGACATCGTTGGCGTTCGCGTCATTGGAGCTAGCCGCTGAACGGAGCGCGAGAGTCTGCAAATCACTTGCAGAAAGCGGCGCGGCGGACGCTGTGCTGACCACCCCCAGTGGGGCGACAGCGAGCGCAACCGCAAGGGCCACTGAAACCACTCGTTTTCTCATATTTCCTTACCTTCATCATGGAGCACTAAGGCTTAACCTTGAGTGGATACGCATGACGGAAGCCCGACACGCGCGTCTCAGTTTTCTATAATAACACTCTTAACAAAATACAAGAACGTGTGTTGTTAACATTATTATTTTCCAAGGAAAATAGAAATTTTCGCCATATACCAATGGGTATGCATGAAAAGACCTGCGCAAATCCCCTCAAAGAACAGCGATTTTTCCCGTCGCGACAACACTGTCTCGCGGAAGTCTTCCGCTATTTGTTAACTTACCTTACTTATTGGAGCGCTGGAAGAGCCAACTGGCCGATGCGATGCTCACCGAAGGTGATTTGCGTTCATATGTTCGCGCCGAAACGACGATCCTGCGCACTTACGGACGCAAATGGGTCTGTTTGCGTCCGTAAGTGCGCGCACTTGTCGTTTCGGCGCGCACTTACGGACGCTAATGCCCCCAGTCGCTTCGCGACGGGGGGGCACGCACTATATATATAAAAGGACTATTTGCTATCCGGAACGAACGACTCGAAGATGTGGCGGTCGAAATACTGGTCGCATTCGGCGAGTTCGTCCGCGCTGCGAACCGTCCACGACACCGGTATCGCGCCCATCCAGCGTGCGGCCCGCAGCTGCGGAGAGGGGCCGCCATGCCAGTCGAACGCCACGAAGTCCGGACGGGAGATCCAATCGAACGCCAACAGCCCGGCCAGCCACTCCTTGACCCCGGTACCGGTGAGCGACGCCGGCTCTGCCAACTGGCCGCGGCACACCTCCGGACGGTGCTCCTTGTACCAGTTGACCGCGCCCGGATGGAACGACTCGATCACATACGGGCCGTCATACGCCTGCAGCAGTTGGTCGCCCTTCTCCATCAGCTCGTCCGCCCGCTCGCCCCACGCGGCGTTGTCGGTGAACTTGTACTCCACGATCACCGGTACACGTCCCGCGATCACGCGCAGCACGTCGACGAACAGCGGCACGTGCTGGTAGTAGCCCTGCGGAGCGAACTGTGCGGCGGCCACCGGGTCGGCGACGGGCGCCGCCTCGGCATCCCCCGGCTTCGCGGGCGCGGGGAACAGCGGGATGCGCGACAGCTCCTCATACGTCAGGTCGGCGATCTTGCGCGGATCTCCGGCCACGCGCAACAGGTTATCGTCATGCACGACCACCACGCGGCCGTCCTTGGTGAGCTGCACGTCCAATTCGATGCCGAATCCGGCCTCACAGGCGGCGGCGAACGCAGCCAGCGAATTCTCCGGGGCGATCGAGCCGCTGAAGTCAGCGGTCCCGTATCCCGCGCGCAATGCGCAGCGACGCGCCAGCGCCACATACTCGCCGCTGTGCGCCGCATACTCCGGCGTCAGTCCCGATCCCGCGTCATGCAGGCCACGATGCGCATACCATACGTCCGGAACCGACGGCACGAAATGACGCTGCTTGTCGCTGAACGAACGCGGCTTGATGGCCCAGACCGCGGCGCCCGCGGCTACGGCTCCGGCAAGCACCAGCTTGCCGCCAACATGTTTTCCCATAGCGTTTCTCCTAACCGTGCCGTCGGTTTCTAGCGCAGCACGCCGTCGATCAGCTTGGTGATCAGCTCGGTATAGCCGATGCCGGTCGCCTCCCATGCCTTCGGATACATGGAGATCGGCGTGAAACCGGGCATCGTGTTGATCTCATTGACCATCACCTCGCCGTCCGGCGTCACGAACGTGTCCACGCGGCTCAGGCCGGCGCCATCCACCGCCTTGAACGCCTTGATCGCGGTCTCGCGCACCTGCTGCAGAGTCTCCTGAGGCAGATTCGCCGGCACCTCCACATGGCTCGCCGACGAATCCATGTACTTGCTGTCGAAGTCGTAGAACTGGTCGCCGCCGCTGTTGCGCTTGTCGAGCACGATCTCGCCCGGCCAGCTGGCCTGCGGCTCACTGCCGGCCTTCGGGCACAGCACCGCGCACTCGATCTCACGCGCGTCGATGCCCTGTTCGATCAGGATTCGCCAATCATGATGGCTCGCCTCGAACACGGCGGCGGCCAGCTCGGCGGCGTCACCGGCATGCTCCACCTTGGTCACGCCGAAGCTCGATCCGGCGCGGGACGGCTTGACGAACAGCGGGTACGCCAGTCCGGCCTCCTCGACCTGAGCGAGCAGACCATCGGCATCAGCGGCGAACCGAGACGCCGCGTCGAAGCCGCGCGCGTCCACGGTGATGCCGGGAGCGACCGGAATGCCGGCGGCGGCCAGCAGCACCTTCGTGTAATGCTTGTCCATGCACGCGGCGGACGCGAGCACGCCGCAACCGACGTACGGCACATCCATCATCTCCAGCAGACCCTGAATCGTGCCGTCCTCGCCATACGGGCCGTGCAGAACCGGCAGCACCGCGTCAACGTGCCCCAGCGAGCTCAGCGTGCCGTCGTCATTGCGGGCGAAGAAGCCATCCTGCCCGAGCGCCACGTCCAGCACGACGTCGCGCGAGCCGGGAGTCTTCTCGACGACCGGCAGACCGTCGGCCATATCCCATCCGCGCGGGTCCTCGCCGTCCACGATCCACTGGCCCTGCTTGGTGATGCCCACCGGCACCGGCTCGAACCGGTCGGTGTCAAGCGCACGCAGCACGCCGGCAGTCGAAATGCAGGAAATCGAATGCTCGTCGGCCTTGCCGCCATACATCACCACAACGCGAATCTTGGCCGTTTCAGCCATGTTTTCCTCCCATGCCATGTTTTGCACATACTGGGTCATAGCCTAATACGTGCGATGGCGCACCGCCCCGTAACAATTCGCCTCTTGCAAAACCCGCCAAACTCAGCAGGGTGGGCACCGGTGAGATTAGCTTTGCCGATGGCGCGAACCACCCCGTCTCGCTGCGGGGCATATGCTAACGCCCCCGCTGGCGGGGGCTGTCGAGCGCAGCGAGACTGGGGGCGGTTAATGCAGCCTACTCCTCGGTGATCTCGGTGCCGAGTAGTTCGGAGAGCATCTGCTGGCAGGATATGCCTTCGTTCAGCACGCGGCTCATCGCGTAGGCGAGCGGAGTCGGCACGTCGAGCTCGTCGCCGAGCGCGACCACGGCATCGGTAGTCGGCACGCCCTCGGCGACGCCGTTGCTCACCTTCGTAGCCTCCTCGACGCTCAGGCCCTTGCCCAGATTCGCGCCGAACGTGTAATTGCGGCTCAGGGGCGAGCCGCAGGTGGCGGTCAGATCGCCCACGCCGGCGAGACCGGCGAACGTCTTCGGATCGGCACCTGCGGCCTTGCCAAGCGCAGTCAGCTCCGCCAGTCCACGCGTCTCGATCATCGCGGCGGTGTTCTCGCCGTATCCGGCTCCACGGGCCATGCCGACTGCGAGCGCGACGACGTTCTTCAACGACCCGCACATCTCCAGTCCGATCACGTCGGAAGTGATGAACGCCTTGAAGTAACTGGTCGTGCAGGCGGACGCCACCTTGCGCGCATTGTCCAGATTCTCGCAGGCGACGACCGTGGCGGCCGGCTGACGGTCGGCGATCTCCTTGCTCAGGTTCGGTCCGGAAACCGCGGCGAAACGCTCAGCCGGCAGGTCGAGGGCCTCGCGGACCACTTCATCCATGCGCTTCTTGGTGTTCCGCTCGATGCCCTTCATCAGGCTGACGACGACGGCGGTATCGGGAATCAGGTCCTTGAACTCGGCGAGCGCCACGCGCGCGAACTGGGCGGCGATAGCGACGACGATGATATCGGCGTCCTTGACGGCCTGCGCCCGGTCGCCCGTGGCGGTCATGTTGTCGGGCAGCTTGGCGACGGACGGCAGACGAACGGCATTGTGGTGCCGGTCGCGGATGCCCTCCACGATTTCGGGCTCGATGGCCCACATCGTCACGTCATTGCCCGCGTCCGCCATCACCTGGCCAAAAGTGGTGCCCCATGCGCCGGCACCCAATACAGTACATTTCATAACCCACTACCCTACTCCAGCCCCGGATACGAGACCTCCATGCGCACGTCGCGCAGGTATGAACGCGCCCGCGCGGCATGGCGCTGCGCGGGCGTCTCGGATGTCCGTCGTGTTCGGGAATCAGTCGGTAACGCGGCTCATCGTACGGTAATCCCAGTAGCCGGAGGGAGCACGCTCGCCGCGGATCTCCGCCATGACCTGCGTCATGCGCACACGTACCCGGCGGGTCAGCTCGTCGGCGAGCTCCACGGGCGGCTCATCGCCCCACGACTCGCTGTCGACCAGCAGATCAGCGTAATCCAGCTGCGCGTCGTAGCACATGACGACGTTCTTGCGCGGCCACGGCCACCAGTGGTTGATGCTCGCCGCACCCCACGTCACCGCGCAGAACAGCGGCACCTGGTATCCGAGCCGGCGCGATGCCTCCAGTGCGATCACGCCGACGCCGTTCTTCATGCTCATCGGCCATTTCTTCGGGTCGCGGGTCACCGTGCCCTCCGGCCAGACGGTCAGCGGGCGGCCGCTCGTCAGAATCTCGACCGAGGTCTCCTCGATGGCTCGCGCCTTGCCGGACCGGCGCTGAACCGGTTGCATGCCTACAATCTGGAACCACTTGCCGATCAGAGGCCAGTGCGCCATCTCGGCCTTCGCCATGTAGCGCGGGCGACGGCCCATGTGGAACAGCGACGCCATCGGCACGAACACGTCGAACATGGTCACATGCGTGGCCGCGGTGATGAACGGGCCGGTTTCAGGGATGTTGTCGAGCCCCCAAGCGTACGTCCTGCAGCTTGCGCGGAACACGACATCAACGCCCTTGAGCAGCCGTGAGGTGCCCTTGGGGTTCTGCGCGGCGATTTCGGCCTCGTTGATCGTGCGATCCGGGCCGGTCGGCAGGTCGTGCATCGGATCGACGAGCGTGTGCGCCTTGGCGAGCCTGCTCACTTGTGCATTGGACAGCGGCTTGACCGCGGAACGCGGTGACGGTTTTCCTTTGGATGCCATGAGAGCCATTGTACGTGCGTGGCATGTCGTGGCACAAATGGTGCCGGCAACGCAAAACGGCGGCCGGAAAACCGACCGCCGTTCATGCAAACAACGTCTGACGACTTACTGAAGCTTCTCCACCTGATGGAAGCCGAGTTCCACCGGCGTGTCGCGCCCGAAGATGGAAACCAGCACGGTGAGCTTCTGCGTGGTGGGTTCGACATCGGAGACGACGGCGGCCATCGTGGCGAACGGCCCGTCGATGACGGTGACCTGATCGCCGACGGCGTAAGACACCTCGACAACGCGCTTCTTGGCCGCGGCAGGCTTATCGCCGGCCTTCTTGAGCGCTTCGGAGGCGATCATCGGCGCCAGCATGGCGACGACTTCCTTGCGGGACAGCGGCGCCGGATCCTTGGTCGGGCCGACGAAGCCGGTCACGCCTTCGGTCTCGCGCACGATACGACGGGCATCCTCGTCGGGCCACATGCGGATGAGTACGTAGCCGGGAACGCGGACGCGGGTGATGACCTTCTTGCCCTTGTCGGTGTGCTTGTCGACTTCCTCCATCGGCACTTCGATCTGGAAGATCTTGTCTTCCAGGCCAAAGCTGACGACACGGGATTCGACGTTCGTCTTCACGCGCTTCTCGTAACCGGAATAGGTGTGGAGCACATACCACTTGCCTTCCAGGGTGCGCAGCGACTTTGAGAACTCCTCAACGGCCTTTGCGCCCGCGTCGAGTTCTTCGGATTCCTGCTCGTCGGCGTCGCCGGACGCTTCCGCATCGTTTTCGGCGGTGCCGGATTCAACGGCGTCCTCAGCCGCGACGGGCTGTTCTTCGGCATTGTCATTGATGGAATCAACCGCCGCGTCCGCAACCGGATCGGCTTCAACGGCCGAATCGGCCGAATCGACCGAATCGGGAAGATCCGCCAGTGCGTCGAGGTTATCGAGATTCACTTCATCAGTCATGCGTAACTTTCACCTTCAGGGTCGATGGATCAGCCGAACACCCACAGCACGAGCTTGCCCAGACCGAAATCCATGCCCGTGACGAGGAGCATCAGCAACACGACAAAGATGAACACGCCAAGAGACCAGAAGAACAGTTCCTTCGCAGTGGGGGTGACCACCTTGCGAAGCTCATCGATAATCTGCTTGATGAACAGGCCGATGCGCATGAATACATTCGGCTTGACCGCTTTCTCCGCCTTGCTTGCCTTCGCCATGTTCATCCTTTTGTGTGTTGGTTGCAAATACTTGGCAGGGAAGGCGGGACTCGAACCCACAACCTACGGTTTTGGAGACCGTTGCGCTACCAATTGCGCCACTTCCCTAAGTGAACTTTGCCCACTGTACCCGGCACGCAAGACTACGTGTCCGTTACTTGGCAAAACCGCCAATAGGCCATATTAGCGGGGATTGCCGATTTCGTCCAATCGCGTGTCTCGACCGGCGCGTAATCGGCGTGCCGCGGCGTGCGCGGCAGGTACCGCGCACGACCTCTTGCAACGGTTTCAGCCGACCCAGCGGCGGAACCGGCGCATGCCCTCGGCGAGCTGGTCATCGGCCAGCGCATACGAGAAACGCAGATATCCGGGAGCGCCGAACGCCTCGCCCGGAACCGCGGCGACATGGGCCTCGTCCAGCAGCGCCGCGGCGAGTTCGGAAGACGTGTTCACGACGGTGCCGTTCTCACCGAGCGGCTTGCCCAGCAGGCCGGTCACATCGGGGAACGCATAGAACGCACCGGTGGGCGTCGGGCAGTGGACGCCGGGGATATCGTTCAGGGCGGCGACAATGGCCTTGCGGCGGGCGTCGAATGACTCGCGCATCATATGCACCTCGTCGAGCGAACCCGCGACGGCGGCGAGCGCCGCTCGCTGCGGAACGTTGGAAACGTTGGAGCTCAAATGGCCCTGCAGCTTGGCGACGGCCTTGGCGACGGGCGCGGGGGCGACCATCCAGCCAACTCGCCAGCCGGGCATCGCGTAGGTTTTGGCGACGCCGTTGAGCACCAGCAGCTGGTCGCGGCATTCGGGGACCTCGACGCCGACGTATGCGGTCTTGGCGCCGTCATAGTTGAGGTGCTCGTAGATCTCGTCGGAGATGACCCACACGTGGTGCTCCACGGCCCACTCGCCGATCGCGCGGATCGTCTCGCGACTCCACACGGCACCGGTCGGGTTGTTCGGGGAGGTGATGATGATGGCCTTCGTGCGCTCGGTCCGAGCGGCCTCGATGGCGGCGATGTCGGGCTCGAAACCGCGGTCGGCGCCGGCGAACACCTCGACCGGTTTGCCGCCGGCCAGCTTGACGGCCTCCGGATAGCTCGTCCAGAACGGTGTGGGAATGATGACCTCGTCGCCGTCATTGAGCAGCACCTGGAAGGATTCGTACACGGCCTGCTTGCCGCCGTTGGTCACCACGACCTGATCGGCGGTCACCTCGTAGCCGGAGTCACGCAGCACCTTGGCCGCAATCGCCTCGCGCAGCTCGGGCAAGCCGGCGGTGGGCGTGTACTTGTAGTTGCGCGGGTCGTTGCACGCCTTGACGGCGGCATCCACGACATCCGCGGGAGTCGGGAAATCAGGTTCTCCCGCGCCGAAGCCAATCACGTCGACGCCGGCGGCCTTCATCGCCTTCGCCTTAGAATCGACGGCAAGAGTCGCACTCGGTGCCACATTGTTGATACGGTCGGAAAAAGTCTGCCAGTCAGCCATAGTCATGCCATCCATGCTAAACCCAGAGCACGAAAAAACAACAGACCCCGACTACGCCCGGCACGGCGGCTCTCGTTGCGCGACGAATCAGACCAGCACGAGATTGTCGCGGTGCACCACGGGGTGAGCGAACTCGTCGCCCAGGAACCGCCTGAGCTGCGCGGTGTTGCGGCCGAGCATCTGCGGGATCTCCTCGGAGTCGAAGCCCGCGAGCCCGCGAGCCAGATGCGCGCCCGCCTCGTCATCAATCCACACCGGGTCGCCGGCGGAGAATTCGCCGTGAACCTCCACGACGCCGGCGGCGAGCAGACTCGCACGCCCGCCTCGAACCGCCTTGGCCGCACCGGCATCCGCCACCAAGGCTCCACGCGGGTCGGACGCGAAGCCGATCCACAGCCGACGCGATGAACCGCGGTGCTTCACCGGCGCGAACACCGTGCCGACCGGATCGCCCATCAGCGCCGGGCCGGTGTTCGTCGCGCTCGTCAGCACGGCGGGAATGCCCGACACGGCCGCCACGCGGGCGGCATCCAGTTTGGTGACCATGCCGCCCGTGCCGACCCCGGACGACGAACCGGCGACCTGCACGTCGCCGATCGTGTCGATCACATTCGGCACAAAGCCGATGCGGCGGGCGCCCGGCGTGCTCGGCGGAGCTGTATACAGGCCGTCCACATCCGTGAGCAGCACCAGCGCATCGGCCCGGACGAGGTTTGCCACCAGTGCCGAAAGCCGGTCGTTGTCGCCGAAACGGATCTCGTTGCTCGCCAGCGAATCGTTCTCGTTGACGATCGGCACCACGCCGAGTTCCAGCAGACGGTTCAGCGTGCGCTGCACGTTGCGGTACTGGACCGCGCGGATCGTGTCTTCGGCAGTGATCAGAATCTGGCCGACCCGAACGCCGAAACGACCGAACGCGCCCTCATACTGCGCCATCAGCAGCCCCTGGCCGACCGCGGCGACGGCCTGCTGCGTCGCCACGTCACTCGGACGGCTCTCGAAGCCGAGCGGGCCGAAACCCGCGGCGATGGCGCCCGACGACACCAGCACCACGCGGGCGCCCTGCACCGAGGCGGCGGACAGCGCGGCCACCAGGGAGTTCAGCTTCTTGACATCCAGATGCCCGGACGGCTGCGTCAACGAGCTCGAACCGACTTTGACGACCATGGTCCGTGCGCCTGCGATGGCGCGGCGCACATCCGATTCAGTGACGGACAACACGCACTCCCTTCCCGATCATGTATATCTTGAATCATCGCAGACGCCGGTGTCATAGGACGCCGCCGTTCCACGCTGCGGCCGCCGCGCTGGTGGAACCGCAGACGAATGTGCCAGCCATCCTCAGCCGCTCCGCGCCAGCCCCCGCGGGCGGGGGCTGGCAGTGAAGCTGACTGGGGGTGGTCAGGTGTCAGGCCAGACCGCCGTCATTCTCGTCGCCGTCCTCACCGCGACCGAACAGGCTCTGCTCGTCGTGACGGTCGTCGTCGACGCTCGGATCAGCCCAGTGACCGGCCTGACGTTCGGCCATCATGGCCTCGCGCACCGCGGCCTTGGCGTCCATCATCTCGTGGTACTGACGACGACGCTCCGCATTGGTACGGCGACGGCCGCCCGGCTCCTGATCCTCAAGACGCAGATCGCGGCCGCGGGCACCCAGCTGAGCGCCGTCAAGCATCTCCGCGCCGGCGGCGATGGTCGGATCCCAATCAAACGACACGGCACGCTGCCCCTTGCCGATACGCACCTCGTCACCCGGCTTCGCTCCCAGCCGGCGCAGCTCGTCCTCGACGCCAAGCTTGGCGAGTCGGTCGGCCAGATAGCCGACGGCCTCGTCATTGTCGAAATTGGTCTGCACCACCCAACGTTCGGGCTTCACGCCGGTCACCTCGTACCAGAAACCGCCATCGCCCTCCTTGCGGGCCACGGCGAAATCGGCAGTGCCGTTCGCAGCCGCACGGCGACGATTCGACCGGTTCTCCAACGGATTGATGACGACGCGCGCCTCCTCCTCGGCCTGCTCGCGACTGGCGACCTCCTGCCGCATGTCGGCGACCATGGCCGCCAGCGCAAAGTTCAGCTCCTTCAGCCCCTCATGAGAAGCCGTGGAGATCTCGAACACCTTCAATCCCATACGTTCGAAGTCCGGGCGCACGAAATCGGCGAGCTCCTTGGCCTCCGGCACATCCACCTTGTTGAGCACGATGATGCGCGGGCGTTCCGGAATCGGGATGGCGCCCAGCGGCAGTTCCAGCTTGTCGGCGTATTCGGCGAGCTCATGCTCCAGCGCATGGTAGTCGGAAACCGGGTCGCGGCCAGGCTCCAGCGTCGCGCAGTCGATGACGTGGGCGATGATTTCCGTGCGCTCGATGTGGCGCAGGAACTCCAGTCCCAGACCCTTGCCCTGCGATGCGCCGGGAATCAGGCCGGGCACGTCGGCGATGGTATAGCGGTGGTCGCCCGCGACGACGACACCCAGGTTAGGCACCAGCGTGGTGAACGGGTAGTCGGCGATCTTCGGCTTGGCGGCGCTCATCGCGGCGATCAGGCTCGACTTGCCGGCCGACGGGAAGCCCACCAGCGCTACATCGGCGATGGATTTGAGCTCCAGGATCACGTCACGTTCCTCGCCCGGTTCGCCCAGCAGAGCGAAACCCGGAGCGCGGCGGGTCTTGTTGGCCAGCGCCGCGTTGCCCAGACCGCCCGCGCCGCCCGCAGCCGCGACGAACTTGTCGCCGTTATGGCGCAGATCAGCCAGCTGCTCGCCCGGACGCTTGGGACGGCCTTGAGCGCCGACCGCGGCGAAGATCACAGTGCCGAGCGGCACCGGCAGGATCAGGTCGGCGCCCTTGGAGCCGTCCTTGACGTCGCCCAGACCCATCGTGCCGTCGCCGGCGTTGCGATGCGGCATGAACCGGTAGTCCAGCAGGCTGGTGGCGTTCGTGTCGGCCACGAACACCACGGAACCACCGTTGCCGCCGTTGCCGCCGTTCGGGCCTGCCAACGGCTTGTACTTCTCGCGCCTGATGCCGGCGGATCCATTGCCGCCGTCGCCGCCCTTGACATGAACGGTCACTCTATCCACAAAATCACTCATAACGCTCTACCTTACCTTGACCCCCGGTTCTCCCCAGGTTCTCTCACTCCGCCCGCAGCGGAGCAGCCCCGGTCGCTCTGCCCCCCCCCAATCCGTGCGGAGGTCTTCACAAGTGCTCAAATTACGGGTTGAAATAGCCGATTCCGGCAATTCCCCGTGTGAAATCGCCGTTTTCAGGCCCCAAAACGACCATTTGGCACGGGGAATTCCGGATAACGGCTATTTCACCCCGTAATGTACCGGTGTACCAGAGGAGGGTGGGGTGGCTCCTCGGAGAGTGATGTGGTGCCTGATGAGGGAGGTGCGGCCACAGGGGAGGGAGATGCGGTCCTGAGAAGGGAGACGTGATACCTGAGGGGACGCACGGGGGCACAACACATGACGCGGGAAACACGATACATGATGAGAGGGCGCGGCACATGACGCGCGAATGTGGGCCGTCGCCGCCTATGCGCAATCGAATGGATGCCTTGCACACCACCGTATGCTCCGCCATCATCCGGATTTCCCGTCGGAATAGGCTCATCGCGAATTCGCAGATGTCGCGAGCCCAGACCCCCTACACTTGGCATATGGGGACGCATCATTCGCTGGACAGACTTTTCGCCGTTGCACGGCAGGAGCGACGCTGCGCCATTCCCTCCACCAACACGGACATACAGGCAATACGCAGGAGAGTGAAGACCGGCGCCGTGCTGAGAGTCTTCCGCGGCCTGTACGCAGAGCCCGCGTATTGGGAATCGCTTGATCCACATGAACAGGTTCGCCATATCGTACGAGCGCTCGCCATCCAACATCCTGATTGGGTGTTCTGCGGTCCTACGGCCGCCATCATGCACGGGCTCGACTGCTCCTATCGGCTGGCATTCCCAATCTGCATCGTCGCGAGCCCCGGCGCGCATCATCAGGACACCAGGCACATATCGCATCACGCGATCACGCATCCGGACATCACCGTGGTTCAGGGAGTGAAGGTCATCAGCTTGCTGCAAACACTGTTCGACCTCGCGGCATGCCAGCCTCTGCGCTACTCCCTCGGGCCGGCGGATTGTGCGCTCCGCAACGGCCTCGTGAGCGAATCCGCGCTCCGGGCGTATCCCTCCAGCGTGAAATACTCACGCAACCGCGCCGCCGTCGAGCGCGCGTTCGCGCTTGCAGATCGGCGTGCCGAGAACGGCGGCGAATCCGAGGCCCGCGGCATGTTGCATGATGCCGGCTGCCCTCCTGACGACATTCAGGTGGAATTCCCCTGTCTCGATCATCCCGGTCGTAAGCATCGCAGTGATTTTCTCTGGAAGCGTGAAGACGGCTCGGTAATCGTCGGGGAATTCGATGGCGTTCGCAAGTATGTGGATCCGCATATGACTTCAGGCCGGGAAATTCGCGAAGTAGTGGATGAGGAACGGAAACGCCAGCAATGCATGTCGCAGTATGCGATCGGCATGGTGCGCATGTACTACAGGGATCTTGACAATCCGGGACGAATCGTCCGGCAGCTCAGAGATATGGGCATACAACCATGACACGCGTGATGTCGGGCCGCGCGCCGCACTCGTAACCCACACATGTGGGCCAGCAGGCATAAGCCCGGAAAGGCCGCGTGATCGCAGCGACACCATTCCAAGCCCCGATAAGCGCCGCCATGCGCCAAAACACGGGTTGAAATAGCCGTTATCCGGAATTCCCCGTGCCAAATGGTCGTTTTGGGGCCTGAAAACGGCGATTTCACACGGGGAATTCCGGATAACGGCTATTTCACCCCGTAATGTACCGGTGTACCAGAGGAGGGTGGGGTGGCTCCTCGGAGAGTGATGTGGTGCCTGGGGAGGGAGGCGTGACATCGCATGGCACAGGCGTGACGGCTCTGTGGGGATGCGCCGTGCGGTGCGGGCATGCCGGGAATGCGCTAGGGCGGCAAACAAAAAAGCCGCACCCGGGTGGGATGCGGCTTGACGCTTAATGCGGTATTGCTCAGGCGGCGATGACGTCGACGACCTTGCGGTCGTGACGGACGCCGAACTTCACGCTGCCGTCGGTCAGCGCGAACAGGGTGTGATCCTTGCCCATGCCGACGTTCTGGCCAGGGTGGAAGTTGGTGCCACGCTGACGAATGATGATGTTGCCGGCGACGACGGCTTCGCCGCCGAACTTCTTGACGCCGAGGTACTGAGGCTTCGAATCGCGACCGTTGCGCGAGCTGGAAGCACCCTTCTTATGTGCCATGATTCAGATCCTTCCTGTATTGGCTCAGGCGATCGCCGTGATCTTCACGGCGGTCAGCTTCTGACGGTGACCCTTGCGACGAGTCACGCCGGTCTTGTTCTTGTACTTCATGATGTTGATCTTGGGGCCCTTGGCCTCGTCGTCAATGACTTCACCCTTGGCGGACACCGCGGCGAGATCCTTGGCGCCCAGCGTCACCTTGGCACCATCCACAACCAGCGCGACCGGGAATTCAACGGTCTCGCCTTTCTTCGCCTCAAGACGGTTGACGAGAATCACGTCACCGACCTCGACCTTTTCCTGATGGCCACCGGCCTTCACAATCGCGTACATGCTTCGTTCCTTGCTATGGTGTTATAAAAGCTACTTGCCTGACGCACGCAAGCCGCTGGTCAGACACCAGCAATCTAATCTACACTGACCCATGTACTAACGCAAATCATATTTCCGGCGTGTCAGGTTGACACACCGGAAATCATGATTCATTCAGCGCGTCGGGTCACTCATCCTCGTCGGTGCCGTTCGCGGCGACCGCCGCGGCGGCGATCTGCGCGAGCTTGGCCTTGATATCCGGCGAGGAGCCCTGCGGCACCTGCACATCCGTACCGCGGCCGTGCTTGTTGGTCTTGATGAACGGATCGCCGCCCTTGAGCGCATACGGATCGTCGTAATCCGCGCTGACGGTCGGCTCGTCATGCAGGATGAACCCGCGGCCATGGCAGGTCGGGCACTCCTCGGAGAACGCTTCGACCAGGCCCTGGCCGATGCGCTTGCGCGTCATCTGCACCAGACCCAGCGACGTGACCTCCGCCACCTGATGCTTGGTGCGGTCACGCGCCAGGCATTCGACCAGACGCCGCAGCACCAGATCGCGGTTGGCGGGCATCACCATGTCGACGAAATCGATCATGACCATGCCGCCGATATCGCGCAGACGCAGCTGGCGCGCGATCTCCTCGGCCGCCTCCAGGTTGCATCGCGTCACCGTCTCCTCAAGGCTCTTGCCGCGGCCGATGAACCGGCCGGTGTTCACGTCGATCGTGGTCATGGCCTCGGTGCGGTCGATGACGATCGACCCACCGGAAGGCAGGTACACCTGACGCTCCATGCCCTTCCTGAGCTGCGCGTCGATCTGCCACTTGTCGAACACGTCCTTGCCCTGATGCTCGGACGGATCCCACTTGGACAACTTCTCCTTGAGATCGGGCGCCATCGTGTCGAGGTATTCCTCGATGCGCTCGTACACCTTGTCGCCCTCGACGATTAGCTCGCCGAAATTGTCGTTGAAGATGTCGCGCACCACGCGGATCGCGACGTCCGGCTCGCCCTGCAGCAGCTTCGGCCGCTTGCCGTGCCAGAACTCCTCGCGCTTGGCGTTGATGCGCTCCCACTGGCGGACCAGGCTCTCCAGATCCTTGACGATCGCCTCCTCCTTGGCACCTTCGGCCGCGGTGCGGATAATCACGCCCATGTCCTTCGGCGCGATCTTCGAGACAATGCCCTTGAGGCGCGAACGCTCGCGCTCGCTCAGCTTGCGGCTCACGCCGGTCATGCCGCCGGACGGCACGAGCACCAGGAAACGCCCGGCGAGCGTGACCTGCGAAGTCAGGCGAGCGCCCTTGTGGCCGATCGGATCCTTGGTGACCTGCACGAGCACCGGGTCGCCAGATTTGAACGCCAGCTCGATGCGGCGCGGCTGCCCTTCGAGGCGGGTCGCGTCCCAGTTCACCTCACCGGCATACAGCACGCCGTTGCGGGACTGGCCGATGTCGACGAACGCCGCCTCCATGCTCGGCAGCACGTTCTGCACGCGGCCGAGGTAGATGTTGCCGACCGTGGCGACCTCCTGGATGTCGGAGACGTAATGCTCGACGAGCACGTTGTCCTCGATGACGGAGATCTGCGTGTGATGGCCGCGTTCGCGCACCACCATGAGACGGTTCACGTGCTCGCGGCGCGCGAGGAAGTCCTGCTCGACCAGCTGGCTCTGGCGGCTGCGCTCGCGGCGGTTGTCGCGGCGGCGCTGCTTCTTCGCCTCCAGTCGGGTGGAGCCCTCGACGTCGGTGATCTCGTCGATGTACTGCTGCTTGCGCGAGCGGCGCACGGTCATCTCATCGTCACCCTGCTCGTCGGACGCGCGGGAGCGGCGACGGCGACGGCGACGGGTGACGTTGGAGTCATCGTCTTCTTCCTCGTCGCGTGTGCGGCGGGACGACGGCTTGGCTGGCTCATCCTGCTGCGCCGCGGACTGGCTGCTGTCCGACTCGCCGTTGCCGCGGCTGTCGTCGGCACGGTTCTGACGGGAGCGGCGACGGCGACGGGATCTCGTGCCCGAATCCTCGGAGGGCTCCTCGTCGTCGACCGGCGTATAGGAGATGCCGTCGAGCTCCAGGTCCTCCTCGATCTGCTCCACTTCGGCGGCCGCACGGCGCTCCTGCGCGTTCAGGCGACGGTTGCGGCGCGACGAACGCACCGGCTCGTCGGCCTCGCCGGATTCGTCACGGCTGCGGCTGTCGTCGGTATCGAAGCTGTCGACGCGCTCGATGTGGCTCAGACCGTCGATATCGCGACGGGAGGAAGCGCTCTTGTCCTTGTCCCCCTGCGCGCCGTCACGTGACACACGACCATTGCGCGAGCGACGGGACTTGCCACCGCCGCGGCTGTCGCGGTCGTCATCCTCGCGGTCGTCATCGCGCGCGTCGCGCACGATTTCCGGCACGGGCAGCACCGGCTCCTGGAACAGCACGGACGTCATCGCGTGAGCGCGCGGCGCAGGTTGCGGCAGCGTGCTAACGACATCCAGGGCGCGGGACAGATCGGCGGAATCATCGCGGACGATGATATCGGTGCCGGTATCGACGCCGAGGTCGTCATCCGACGGCTCGCCCGGAACGGCCGGCGAAGCGTCCTCGCGCGAGGAGAACATGGCGGTGCGACGACGCACGCGGGTGCGCCGGGGTTCGGCCTGATCGGCGTCATCGTCATGGCGCTTCGTCGCTTTCGAGGAGCGCGACGCGGACCGAGACTTGCCGTCGGCCTTGGCGTGCCGCGCATCATCCTTCTTTTCGGAATCGGCCGATGCGGCGGTCTCCGGCTCGTTGGCCTCCGGCGATTCGTCGGCCGCCTTCGAGCGGCGACGACGGGGAAGGGGCTGCTCCACCACGGGTTCCGCGAACAGCGGAGCGGAATGGTCCTCGACCTTCAGCGCGACCGCGGCACCGGCGGCACCGGCGCCACGAACCACGCGGCGGCCACCGCGGCGACGACGCGGCGCCGCAGGCGTTTTATCGGCCGAATCAGGCGACTGGGCCGCATCGGCGTGGGTAGGCTGCTGTTCTTCGGTTTCGTCACGACTGAAACCGTTATCGTTCACACTAGGCACGATACTCCTCACGACGTGCTGCACCACGTCGCACACTCATGGCCTCATGCGGTCTCACACCACGCTCTCACCGTGGCCGCGCTACGCTTGCGCCCGCAGGAAGCAAATCCGTTAAAAGTCCGTGTGCGTGCTTCGGCGGACACCAGCGCTCGCGCATCTTCATGCATGCGAGGGGATCGACGCCTTTCACGCTCAGGTGGTTTGCAGAACCACCATCTTTAAGTATGGCACACAATTTGACCGGCCATGACCATCTCACCATATTCAACGTTCTTTTGGCGTGGCGACAACGCTCAGCCCATGCTTGTACGCAGACGCTTTCGCTCCGCGAACGGTGTCAGGATCCGTATCATCGTCATCGATGCGGACGGCGACGACATCGTCGACAAAACCTGCAGCGCCAACTGACAGCGTTGTGCGGGCAGCCGTCCGCACACTATTCGATGGCACGGATGCCGACATCCGCGCCCGAACCCCGCTCACGCGCGGCCGGTGAGCCAGTCCTCCAGGATGCCGGCCATGGTCGCCAACTCGCTTTCGGCGATCTGCTCGTCATGCTTGTGCGCAAGCAGCGGGCTCCCCGCGCCCAGGTTCACCGCGGGCACACCCAGCAGCGAGAACCGCGCGACATCGGTCCACCCGAGCTTCGCCAGCGGTTCCCGTCCCGTACGCTCACGCACCAGCTTCGCCAACGACACCACCATCGGCGCGTCCATGCCCGGCCGGGCGGACGGCGACTCGTCCTTCATCTCGATGCCGAAGCCCTCGAACACGCCACCGGTGGCGACATGCTCGCCATTGCCGAGCTCCGCGCCGGCATCCGCGCCCATCATCAGTGTCTTCGCCTGCGGCAGCGTCTTGTCGGGCGCGAACCGGTAGTTCACATGGACACGGCATTCGTCGGGGATGACATTCGTCCCCTTGCCGCCGGAAATCAGCGTCGCGTTCAGCCCCTCGCGATAATCCAGCCCATCCACCGTGATGGTTCGCGGCTCGTAGGAGTTCAGGCGGTTCAGGACATCGGCGGCCTTGTGAATGGCGTTCTCCCCCATCCATGCCCTGGCCGAATGCGCCGCGACCCCGTGCGTGACCACGTCGAACCGCATAGTGCCGTTGCAGCCGCCCTCGATGCCGCAGTCAGTCGGCTCGCCGATGATCGCGAAATCGCCGGCGAGCCAATCGGGATGCGCCTCGGCCACCTTCCGCAGACCGTTCTTCTCGGCCGCAACCTCCTCATGGTCGTAGAACACGTACGTCAGGTCATATTGCGGGTCGACCAGCGTGGCGGCGAGGTACAGGAACACCGCGTCGGATGCCTTCATGTCGGTCGCGCCGCGGCCCCGCATCACCCGCTCGCCGGGGTGCGCCGCGGCGACGTCCTCCCGGATCAGCGGGTCGCCGGGCGTCAGCCAGCGCGGCGGGAAGTTGTCGATCACCGGAACCGTGTCAAGGTGCCCGGCGAGCACCACGCGCCGAGGCCTGCCGAGCGACGTGGACGCGACCACCGTGTCGCCGTGCCTGTGCACCGTCAGGTGCGGCTTCGACCGCAGGAACGCCTCCACGGCGTCGGCCAGCGGCTTCTCGTCATCGCTGACGGAATACGAGTCCATGATCTGTTCGAGCAGTGAGGCGAGCGCCTTCTCGCGCGTGCCGGTCGTGTCGCAGGTGATCGGCGCGATCGCCGAGCGCGGGTCAGCGCCGGCCGCTGCCATCGTCGTTGTCGTAGTCATGCTGACCATCCTAACGGCAGCACGTCCCGTCGGAGCCCGTTGCCGGGCCGGAATGAGACGGTCGAACTCCCCGTCGGCGGCGAGAACAAGCGCGCGACGCGCAGCATGCCGTGCTACCGTGGCTCGCGAGACGGGTTTCGCCTACGTTATGAGACAGAACCTCGCGAAACACATGCGTATGGCAGTATGGGGTTTGCCAGCAAACGGAAAAGGGATGGGAATATGCCGGGTCTATTAAACGCGATGGAAGGCTTCTGCGTCATCGGCATCGTAATCGGAGTCGGATATGTGGCCGCTCGAATGCGCATAGGTGGGCCGAGCGCCCAGATGGTGCTCAACCGTTTCAGCTTCTTCGTGTCCAGCCCGTGTCTGATGTTCGCAATTCTGTCGAAAGAGCCGATCTTCGAGATCTTCCATTCGTCGATCATCGTGGCGTTCTTCTCCGCTGTACTCGTCGGCGCGCTGTTCCTGGTGCTGAACAAGCTGTTCTTCCACTTGGGGCCGGCAGACGCGACCGTCGGCGCGCTGAACTCACTGTATCTGAACTCGAACAACATCGGCCTGCCCATAGCCACGTACATCCTCGGCAACGGAGCCCTGGTGGCACCGATCCTGGTCATGCAGCAGGCGATCTTCACGCCGGTCGGCCTGACGGTGCTCGACGTGACCACCAAGGGCAAGGTATCGGTCAAGGAAATCCTGAAGCAGCCGCTGCATCAGCCGCTGCTGATCGGCTCCCTGGGCGGCATCCTGGTTTCGGCGATCAATGCGAAGATCGGCTGGTTCCCCGTGCCGAACTTCATCTTCGACCCGATTGACATGATCGGGGACTCCGCGGTTCCGATGATCCTGATGGCGTTCGGCATGTCGCTGCACGGCACCAAGCCGCTGCAGCAGAAGGGCGACCGCCCGGCGATCTTCACCGTAGCCGTACTGAAGAACATCGTGATGCCGATCATCGCCTTCCTGCTCTCCTATTTCGTCATGGGATTCCGCGGCGCGACGCTGTACGCCTGCGTGGTGCTGGCGGCGCTGCCGACCGGCCAGAACGTCTACAATTACGCCGCCCGGTACAACGTTGGACTTACGTTCGCACGCGACGGCATCCTGATGAGCACGATGACGAGCCCCATATTCATCGCGGTTATCGCCGCTCTGCTGAGTTGACGCTCTCAAAACTCGCAGATAGGGGGCCTTTTTCGTTAAAAGGCCCCCTATCTGCGAGTTTTGAGAGCGTGCGATCAGTCGTCGGCACGCCAGTCGGTGAGATTCAGGCTGGCGGCGACACGGTTCGAGGCGAATGCGCCGACGGAGACCAGCGCGTAACACAACGCTATGCCGCCGAAGAAGCTGAGCAGCGTGGCGGGTTTGGTCATGGATGCGGCGAACAGCGGGAACATCAGCAGCATCGAGCAGCCGCCGGCAACGGCCACCACCGTGTTGAGCGGGGTCAGCACCTCGATGAAACGCGCACGGTTCAACGTTTTCACGTCCGTCCCCTCCAACACCAGCATGCGGTATTCGGAAACCTGGTCGTAGACGCTGCCCGCTTGCATCACTCCGGAGCTGACGGCCGCCAGCACGGCCGCGAATCCGAGCGTCAGCAACCCTCCGGTGCCGATGTCGCGGATGAAGGCCAGTCCCGGTTCGGGTACGCCTTCGACAGGCGCGGTCGACGATGCGCCGATGAACCCGCAGATCGAGGTGATGCCAGCGATGAACACCGCCAGCGCGATGCCCGACACATTGCGCCATGCCCGCTTGGGATTGTCGAGGATGCGCCGCATCGCGATCATCGTGGCGGCGTCCTTAGGGCGGCGGGACCGCAACCTCGCCCGTGCGGTCACCACCCATGAGCCGATCAGGTTCACTAGAGCGAAGCACAGCGCGATGAACCCGATAATCACCGCATACATCGTCACCTCACCGTAATGCAGCAGGCCCTGCGGGTTCTTGAACAGCACGATCGCGGCCACCAGCACGACCAGGAACACGATTACGCGCCACTTCGTGGGCAGCGGCTGGGCGGTCCGAGCGGTGACGCCCAGCGGGGTGATGGCGACCCGACGCAGCGTCAGCAATGCGGAGATCAGCGCCAGGACCGTGACCACCACCAGCACGACGATCAGCGGCAGGGATCCTACCCACAACTGCTCGAACGTGAACCTCTGATCCTGGAAATTCAGCAGCATGATCAGCGGCATGATCGCGAAATAGCCGACGATGCCGATCAACGCGCCGATGAGCGCCTGTCCGGCGGCATCCAACGCGGTCAGTCTGGTCACCTGACTGGTGGTGGCGCCCGCGAGGCGCAGTGCCGCCAATCGCGCGTCCCGCCGCGATGCCGCCAATCGCGCCGCCGAGCCGGCGAGCGCCACGAACGGCACGATCAGCAGTATGCAGGCGAAGGCCGCCAGCATCACGTACGTGCTGGCGTATTGCGCCCAGTCGTGCTGGTCCTTGAGCCGTCCGGCCCACACCGCCCATGTGCCCGGCGCGCAGGTCGACCTGTCAATCAGGCATTTCAGCGTATGGTCGGCGGACGCGCGCCAGATGAACCCGTGCACGCCGCCCAGCACGGTCAGGAAGATGGCCGTCGCCGCCGCGAACGCGACGATGGCCAACGCCGATGTGTGGCCGGAACCGCCGCGCCGGCCTGGGCGGTGGAACAGCCGCCATAGTGCGAACGTGCTCATTGGGCGCCTCCTGCGGGAACTGCCGGGTGCAGCGAGACTGAGGGTGGTTCAGCGCTCTCGGGCCGCCCCCAGTCAGCCTGCGGATGCCGAACCCCGCCAGCGGGGGCAAGGCCGGCTTCGGCCGTCTGGCTGAGGCGGCCGTCCTGCATCGTCATCGTGCGGCCGCAGAAGCCGGCGACGTTGGGATCATGAGTGACGATCACCACGGCAGCGCCATTATCACGCGCGGCTTCCATGAGAATGCTCATGACCTCGCGGCCGGTGGCCTGGTCGAGCGCGCCGGTCGGCTCGTCGGCGAAGACGACCGCCGGCTGTACGGCAAGCGCGCGGGCGATAGCGATGCGCTGCATCTGCCCGCCACTCATCTCGCCGGGCCGCTGCGAGGCCAGCTGCCGCAAACCCAGCCGTTCCAGCCACAGCATCGCCGCATCGGTGGCGGAACGGTAGTCGGAGCCGTCCAGCATCATCGGCAACGCGATGTTCTCCACCGCCGGCAACTCGGGCAACAGCTGTCCGGATTGGAACACGAAACCGAACGCACCGCGGCGCAGTTTGGTCCGGTCCGCGTCGCTCATCGCGGTCAGATTCGCGCCTTGGAAGGTCACCGTGCCCGACGTCGGGCGGATGATGCCGGCGAGCGCGTGCAGCAGCGTCGACTTGCCGGAACCGGACGGTCCCATCACGGCGACCGTCTCGCCGGGGGCCAAGTCGAAGTTCACGTGATTGAGCGCTAGCGTATGCACGGCGGGCATGGCGTAGCCGGTTCCGCCGGCCGCATACGGATGGGAGCCGCCGGTTCCGGCGCCTCGCGGCATCACGCCGGTGACACTGTGGTCCGCCTGCACACGGGCCATGCCTGCGGTGTAGTCCATGACCAGGTCACGGGCCTCGATCACCGGCGTCCACGACTGAGACCGGGCGCGGGACTGAGATTGCGATGTTGCTGTGTTCATGCCTCCGAGATTACGCAGGCGGCACGCGACCGGCCATCGGGCGGCGGTATGAGCCTTGCGGCGAACCGGTTCTCCCCTCATCCGGAAGGATTAGGGGAAGAGAGTGGTGGCACTACCCTGAGCGCCCACAGGGCGTCCGTGATTGCAGGGCCCGGAGGTCTGTCGCGAAGCGAGACTAAGGCCCCCAGTCGCTCGTCTGCGGTACGGCTCGGCAGTCGTGAATATATATTGCATTATATCATGTAGTACTATGCGTAATATAATGCATATTTTGTTGTGATTAAGGTGGTGACTTACATGGACATCAAGGAACGTGCGGAGGCGTTACGAGAGATCTCCACGCCGGGCTCTCGCATCGGGTTGACCGAGTTGTCCCGTTCGAACGCATGGCGAAAGGCGCTGGAGCAGCGGGGATTGCTGGAAATCGTCGACCGCGCCGACACAGCCGGCTATCTGGTGTCCGTGGACTCTCTCAACGAGATGCTGGATGTCATCAATGCGCTGGAATCCGAGGTCGAACGCCTCACCATACAGCAGATGTTCACCGCCCGAGGCGATAAGGAACAATGGGAGACCGGCTCCGAACTGTCACAGTCGGCGCAGGAAAGTCTGAAGCGGCGCAAGGAGAAGATTCACGCGTTCCTTGATGGCGGTCGCTGATGGCCGCCGACTACGCATTATTGGAGCAAGCCATTGCCATCATCTCGTCCGTCCGCGGTCTGTATATGGATCCGGATGCACTTGCGGATGATGTGATTCTTCTGGCATATGTCTGGCCCGACGAAGGCGAATTCAAGATGGCGGTGGCCAGAGTTCACCGAGCCCTGACACAGCTCGTGGAGGGCAACGTGGAAGGAAGCCCTCTCAAGTACGGTTTCAGCGGGTGGCGTTCCTTCCACTTCCAACATCGACGAGGCCAACAGTCGCGCGCCGGCATGCGCATCGTGTATATGCCCCTCGACACGGGAATTCGCGTCAAAGGATTCGCAAACCGCCACCTTCCATCCGACATCTACCAGCGTTTGGCGCAACTGCAGTAACCGTCACGAACACCGTGCGGCAGCGGCCAGCGCGTGCAGGCGCTCGGCGAAGCGCGGCCAGTCTGTGCGCATCGCGGTCAAGAGCTTGCGGTCGGGCACTTCGTCGATCGGCACCCATTCGATTTCCATGCTCTCGTCATCGTTCGCCCGCGGCACGACCCGGTGACCGGGCTTCTCGAACGCGAAGACCGTGGTGTACGCCCATGGCCCGTGATCCTCACGGTAGGACCCGACCACCTCGATGTCTTCGGGCGTGATGTTCGCCTCCTCGTAGCTCTCGCGCAGCGCACCCTCGATCGGGCTTTCACCGTCGGCCGTCGCGCCGCCGGGAATGCCCCATGTGCCGCCTTCCGCGCTCCACGCGGCGCGATGCTGCATCACCACGCTGGTCACTTCGCCGCTCTTGGGGTCACGCCGCGCGAGCAGCACGCCGGAGGCACCGTTCAATCCCCAGTGCTTGCGCCCGCATGCGCAGTCGATCCAGCCGTCGCCGGGCTGATGCACGTTCTCCTTGGGCGGCACGACTCCGCCGCCTCCGGTCTTGTCTTCGGGCGCCGATTCCCCGCGGGCCACGTTCCACAGGTCGGTCCAGTCCACGCCGAGCTTGCCGACGAGTCGGCGAAGCAGCGGCAGACTGATGCCGATGATGCCGTGCGGGTCGCCGTCGATGCCATCGATGAACGCGCCGCCAAAACCTTCCAGCGTAAACGATCCCGCGACTTCCAGCGGCTCGCCGGTGGCGATGTATCGTTCGATGTCGCGGTCGCTGAACTCGCCGAACCGCACGACGGCATGACTCGCGCCGCGCTCGACGCGCCCGGACGCGAAGTCGATCACGCAGTGCCCGGTCCACAGCTCGCCGGTGGCGCCGCTCATGCGGCGCAGTCGCTCACGCGCCACCTCGACGCTGTGCGGTTTGCCGTAGCATTCGCCGTCAAGCAGGAACATCGAATCACAGCCGACGATCAGCGGGCCGCCGCTCGCCCGAGTGAGCCCCGGCTGCATGGCAATCACATTGGATATCGGCTCGGTGACGGTCGGCATGTCCACGCCGGAGAAGTCACGGGTCATCGCGATCGGCGCCTTCGAATAGTCAAGCGGAGCGCCACTCTGGCGAGGTATGTCCGCGACGTTCATCTCGCCGCGAAGCTCCGCGGCCTGCAACGGGTACGCGATCACGCGCTCGCCCGTCGCGCTCGCGGCCGCGTCGGCGACATCGCGGTACGCCTGATGCACGGCCTGCGCTTTGGCCTCGGCCAAAATCATCACGCGCTGTTCGACGTTCAGCTGGTCAACGGTGACGCCGCGCTCGGCGGCGGCCTTTTCCAGCGCAGCCGGCTCATCGACATGGGACACGCGGATGGTCGGGCAGATGCCGGCCGCATACAGCACATCCCGGCGCGGCTGGGACTTCGACGCCAGAATCATCGGAATGGACATGATCGTCACCTTTCTTTTGCCGCCGCACCAGCTGCCGCATCACCCAACCGGCAACTTCGCGCTCCCCTCATCTCCGGCCCGAAGAGCGGGCGAGGAGGCACGTGCGGTATTCCTACTTACGCTCGACCTGCACGCCGACCGTGTCGATGGGCAGGTGCAGCACCTTCCAATGGCCGGAAGCCAGCTGTTCCGCCGCGACCTCATCGATGTCCGCCACGGCGTCGCCGTGATGCAGCACCAGCACGCACGGGCCGGCGCCGGACACCATGGCGGCGAAACCACGGGAACGGAACGCCTGAATCAGGTCCCATGACGGCTGCATGAGCCCCTTGCGATACGGCTGGTGCAGGCGATCCTGCGTGGCAGCGTACAGCAGCGCGTTCGGCTCTTCGCCGGACGCGAGCGCGCGCGGGTTCATCGCCGCGGCCATCAGCGCCACGCGCGACACGTTAAACACCGCGTCGCGATAGGCGACCTCGCCGGGCAGCGCCTCGCGCGCCTTCTCGGTGGACAGTTCGTAGTCGGGCACGAACACGGCCGCCGTGACGCCCGGATCGACCGCGTACTTGACCGTGTGGAAACCGCCGTGCAGCGGGTCTCCACCGGGGATCGGCACCGAGCCGACCCCTTCGGCCGTGTCGAAGTTCCATGAGACGGTCATGCCGCCGTACACCGCCGGCGCCACGTTGTCGGGATGGCCTTCGATGGCGGCCGCCAGCTCGAAGATGGAATCGCGGTTGAGCCGGCCCTCCTGCGCGAACGCGGCAGCGGCGGCGATGCCCGCCACGATGGCTTCGGCGGACGACCCCATGCCGCGCGCCTGCGGGATGTTGTTGTGCGCTTCGAGGATGAACCCGACCTTGCCCAGGCCGAAGGTCTGGCATGCCTTGCGGAACGTGGAGACGACCAGATGGGTCTCGTCGCGCGGCAGCGTGTCCTCGCCCTCGCCATAGATCAGCACTTGCGCGGCGCGATTGGACGGGTCACGGCTGAGCGTGAAGGTGAGTTCGTCATGATAATCGAGGGCGAGGCCGACCGTGTCGAAGCCGGAGCCCAGATTGGCGCTTGTAGCCGGCACGCGGACCTTGACCTGTGTACAGATTGGTTCCATGATTCCTTGATTCAGCGATTCCGTCCCCGCTGATGGGGGAGGGGAGCAAACGATAGTGAGATCGGGGTGGTTTCGCGGAAACGCCGCGAAACCACCCCCAGTCGGCTTTGCCGACAGCCCCCGACAGCGGGGGCAGGCAACCGTATGACTAGTCGAGCACGCGCAGGATGGACGGCTCTCCGGTGACGAAGTCCAGCGTGCGGACGGCTTCGACAGTCTCACGCAGCGTGACCTCGTCGGTCAGATGCGTGACGATGCGCAGCTGCTGGATCTCGCCGTCATAACCAGGATCGGTCATCGTCGGCTTGAGATCCTGATTGACGCCGTTGATCGACACGCCGTGGTCGGCGAACTCCTTGGCGATGGCGGCGAGCACGCCCGGCTTGTCGTGGATGAGGAACCGCACGGCGAACGCGGCGCGGCTGGCGCTGATCGGCGCCTTGGGCAGCTCGTGGTACATGGGGATGGACGGGCCGGTGCAGCCTTGAGCGATGTGGCGGGCTTCGGTGACCACGTCGCCGACGACGGCGGAAGCGGTCGGAGCGCCGCCCGCACCGCGGCCGTAGAACATGAGGTCGTCGGCCGCCTCGGCCTTGACGAACACGGCGTTGAATGAGCCGTGCACGGATGCCAGCGGGTGCGATTCGGGAATCAGCGCCGGGTAGACGCGCGCCGACACACCGGCCTCGCCGTTCTCCACGACGGCGAGCAGCTTGATGACCTTGTGCTCGGCGGCGGCCGCGGCGATGTCGTCGGCGGTGATCTTCGTGATGCCCTCGACGCTCACGTCATCGATCGTCACGTTGGTGTGGAAGCCGAGCGTGGCCATAATCGCGGCCTTGTTGGCCGCATCGTAGCCTTCGATGTCGCCGGTCGGATCGGCTTCGGCGTATCCCTTGGCCTGGGCGTCCTTGAGCACGTCATCGAACTGCAGGCCCTTGGTGGTCATCTCGTCGAGAATGTAGTTGGTGGTGCCGTTGACGATGCCCAGCATGCTGGTCACCTTGTCGCCCGCCAGGGATTCGCGCAACGGCAGCAGGAACGGGATGGCGCCACCAACGGCCGCTTCGAAGTAGATGTCGACGCCCTTGGCCTCGGCCGCGGTGTAGATTTCCGGGCCGTACTTGGCAAGCAGCGCCTTGTTGGCGGTGACCACGGAGGCTCCCGACTCGATCGCGGCCATCACGAACGTGCGGGCCACTGTGGTGCCGCCGATCAGCTCGACGACGATGTCGGCGTTGGTGGCGACCTTCATCGTGTCGGTCGTCAGCAGAGACTTGTCGATCCAGGGGAAGTCCACCTCATCGGGATCCAGGCAGGCCACGCCGACCAGCTCGATCGGACGCCCGATGCGGGCAGCGAGTTCGTCCTTCTGCTCCACCAGCAGACGTGCGGTCTGTGATCCGACGGTTCCCGCTCCCAACAGTCCAACGCGGATGGGGTTGTCATTCAGCTGTGCCACGGATTTCCTTCCTTCAGCGGTGTTTGGCGCGCCCGGCCGCCACTCACCGATAGAGGGTCGCCGGGCCGGCGTCACTGTGTACCATCCTACGGAATGAATCCGACACGCCGCCCGTCAACGCCCCGGAGGCCGGATCCAGCTCCCAATGGCCTCGTTTCCCTTGGCTTTCCACTATGTAGCAGCGCTAACGACACGCCGCAGTAAAGTAGATTTACAAATTAACGCCTTAAACAGAGAAATCGTGAAACACCAGCTTCCCGTAAGGCTGAGCCCTTATACACCCGCCATGTTTCCTGCCTATTTAGCAAATAATCTTAACGAAACACGGGCCTCATATCGTAAAAGTCACGTACCATTGTTCATTGAAGCGGCGTTGCTGACATACTCGCGAGCGTCCGATCCAATGGTGGGATGGTACGTGAACGGGAATTTTGGCGGAAGAAAGCGCCGTCCGTATCCTCAGAGGGAGGTTGGAATGAAAGCATATATCCAGCGCCTTGGTCGCGCTCTTATGCTGCCCGTTGCGTGTCTGCCTGCTGCAGCACTCTTCCTGGGCATCGGTTATTGGATCGACCCGAGCGGTTGGGGTGGCAGTAACGTCGTCGCTGCCTACCTGTGCAAGACCGGCGGCGCGATCCTCGACAATCTGGGCCTGCTGTTCGCCGTTGGTGTCGCCATCGGCATGGCTCGCGACAAGGACGGCGCCTCGGCACTGTCCGCACTGGTCGGTTTCCTGACCGTCACCACGATCATGGGCTCCGCGTCCATGTTCCTTGGCTTCGACGCCACCAAGGTCGACACCGAGCACCCGGCATTCGCCGCTGGCGCCATCGGCAACAAGAACGTGTTCTTCGGCATCCTGGTCGGCTGCGTGGCAGGTGCGCTATACAACAAGTTCGGCAAGACAAAACTGCCGGACTTCCTGGCGTTCTTCTCCGGCCGCCGTTGCGTGCCGATTCTGACCGCTGCGGTCATGTCCATCATCTCGCTGCTGTTGCTGTTCATCTGGCCGGCCGTCTACGGTGCGCTGGTCTGGTTCGGCGAGTCCATCATGGGCCTCGGCGCCGTCGGTGCCGGCATTTACGCCTTCTTCAACCGTCTGCTTATCCCGACCGGTCTGCACCACGCACTGAACAACGTGTTCTGGTTCAACCTTGCCAACATCAATGACATCGGCAAGTTCTGGGGCAGCGCCGACCCGGCCAGTGGCGCGGTCATCGCCACCGGCGGCTTCCACCCGTTCGGCGTGTACGTCACCGGCATCTACCAGGCCGGCTTCTTCCCGATCATGATGTTCGGCCTGCCGGCCGGTGCACTCGCGATCTACAAGAACGCCAAGCCCGAGAACAAGAAGGCCACCGGATCCCTGATGCTCGCCGGTGCGCTCGCCGCGTTCCTCACCGGTGTCACCGAGCCGCTGGAGTTCTCCTTCATGTTCGCCGCCTTCCCGCTGTACGTGGTGCACGCGCTGCTCACCGCCATCTCGGTGTTCATCGCCGCTTCGTTCCAGTGGATCGCAGGCTTCAACTTCTCCGCAGGCTTCATCGACTGGTTCCTGTCGCTGAAGGTTCCCGCAGCTCATATGCCGTGGATGCTTATCGTTCAGGGCCTCGTCTTCGCAGTCATCTACTACTTCGTGTTCGACTTCATGATCAAGAAGTTCAACATGAAGACCCCGGGCCGTGGCGATGACGATAACGACGATGCCTCCTCCGCAGCGTTCGACACCGCGACCTCGTCCACCGGTGACAAGTACGCCGACCTCGCCGGCAAGCTGTACGCCGCTCTGGGCGGTCACGACAACATCACCGAAATCGAGAACTGCATCACCCGTCTGCGCATGGGTGTCGTGGATTCCTCGAAGGTCGACGTCGACGCCATCCGCAAGACCGGCGTCCCCGGTGTCAAGGTGATCGACAAGAAGAACGTCCAGATCATCGTCGGCACGCAGGTGCAGGCCGTGGCTGACGCTCTGTCCGCCCTGTACGGCAAGCCCGTCATCGGTGGTGGTTCCCCAAAAGCGTGACGGCAGCCCCCGCTGCCGCTGCCCCCGCCCCCAAGGTGAAAGCCGCTGACAACGCGGTGCTCGCCCCTGTGGACGGTGCCATCAAGCCGATCACGGAAGTGCCCGACGAGACCTTCGCCGCCAAGATCCTTGGCGACGGATTCGCCGTGGTTCCCACGTCGGGTCGTGTGGTCGCCCCGGTGGCCGGCAAGATTACCACGGTCGCTCAGGCCAAGCATGCAGTGGGCATCACCACTCCCGCCGGAGTGGAAGTGCTCGTGCACATCGGCGTGGATACTGTACAGCTCGCCGGATCCCCGTTCACGATGATGGTCAGCGAAGGCCAGCAGGTGAACGCCGGAGACGCGCTGGTCGACGTGGACTGGAATGTGGTCAAGTCCGCTGGAAAGCCCACCGACGTGATCGTCGTGTTCACCAACCCGGCCAAGATCGATAAGCTGTCGATCACCGCCAAGGGTGCGGTGGCTACCGGCGCTCCGATTGGCACCATCGTCACCAAGTGATTCGGTAGACACAACCACAACAAACAATAAGGAGTCCTCCCTGATAGCCGGGGAGGACTCCTTTTTTGAGTTCTACTGCTTTTTGCTTTTATATCTTGCCGCTGGCGCTAAACGGTCAGCCCTGATCCAGATCCAGCAGGTCGTCAATGGTCTGGCGACGGATCATCACATGTGCGCCGGCTTCACTCACGGCGACCACGGCAGGAATCAGCGCCTGATTGTAGTTGCTCGCCATCGTGCGGCCGTATGCGCCCGTCACCGGCACGGCGAGGATGTCGCCGCGCCTGAGGTCGGCCGGAAGCCTGTCCTCGTGCACGATGATGTCGCCGGACTCGCAATGCATGCCGACTACGCGCACCAGCATCGACTCGTCCGACCCGCGACGGTTGGCCAGCCGGACCATGTAGTCGGCGCCGTACAGCGCTGGACGAATATTGTCGCTCATGCCGCCGTCCACCGACACGTACACGCGCTCATCGATGGGATTGCCGGTCTTGTCCTTGGCATCGGACAGATGCACCGGCTTGATCGTGCCCACACGATACAGGGTCACGCCGGCCGGGGCGACGATCCATCGTCCTGGCTCGAAGCTGATGGCCGGCGCGGGCACACCGAGCGCACGGTTGATGGCACCGACCGCTTCGGCGAGACGACGCAGCTCGACGCGCACGTCCATCGAATCCTCGCCGTCGGTATATGCCACGGAGTAGCCGCCGCCCAAGTCGACCTCGGGCAGCGTATAGGCGTCGGTGGCGTAGAAGGTCTTGCGCAGCAGCATCATGCGCTTGGCGGCCTGGATGAAGGCGTCTGCGTCATGGATGTTGGAACCGATATGAGAGTGAATGCCGACGAGTTCCAACTCGTCGGACCGTGTGAGGATGTCCTTGAGCACGGCCAGTGCCGGCCCATCCGCCACGGTTTCCATCGCGGCGGCGAGCGCCTTGTCCTTTTCGGGGATCTCCTCGTGGCTCAGGTCGTACGGGTACTTCACGTCGTAGTGCAGTTCGCGCTCGGGCTTCGCATTCCCGTCACCGGCATCACCATCGCGTTCGGCGATGTGCGCGTTCGTAACAGCCGGCGTCACGCCTGCTGGATCAGCCGTGAGTTCGTCCAGTACGCTGAGTGCCGCGGCATCGGCGCCGGCCGGCAGCAGCGGCACGCCGAACTTCTGATCCTCATGCGCGGTGGAGATGTATTCGTGGCCACCGGCGTGAATGCCGGCGGTCACGCGCAGCATCACGCGGGCACGCTTGCCGAGTCGTCGCGCGATGGCGGCGATGCGGGCCGGCTCATCCGGCTCGTCCACGACGATTTTCGCAAAGCCCTGCTCGATGGCGAGTTCGATTTCCGCGTCGGACTTGTTGTTGCCGTGCAGCACCAGACGACGGCCGGGGACGCCTGCGGCGAGCGCGATGCGCATCTCCCCCATCGAGCATGTGTCGACGAGCATGCCTGCATCGGTCACCAACCGCACGACTTCTTTGGAGAGGAATGCCTTACCGGCGAAACTCACGTGCGTGGTGGAGTTGGTGAAGGCGTCGGCCGCCGCGCGCACGAAATATCTGGCGCGGGCGGAGACTTCGTCAGTGTCGATCAGATACAGCGGGGATCCGAACTCGTCAAGCAGCGACTCAGCGGTGCGCCCGTGGAACGTCAGGGTGCCTTCGGCATTCACTGCCGTCGCCACCGGCCAGATGGGGGTGATACCTTGCGTTCCGTCCACACGCACAGCAGATCCAGTCATTGCTCCTCTTTCGCTCAGGGCTTGCTGCTTTTCCTATTACTGTGCCATTGTGCCAGAACCGGCACCGTGATACCACTTCCCGACCATAAGACGGAGGCTCGGTCGGAGAGTATCTGAATGAGAACCGCCCCCAGTCGCGCTACGCGCGACCAGGGGCAGCCTAGGTCACATCTTGTCGGGGGCGGTGACGCCGAGCAGGTCGAGACCGGAGGCGATGACCGTGCGCACGGCGTCGTTGAGCTTGAGGCGTGCGGCGGCACGTGCCGGTTCGGGGTTCTTGGCGATGCGCAGTGCCTCGCGAGCGGCGTCATCCAGACGCTCCTCGGGGTCGGTCAGCGCCATCGGAACCACGCGCTCGACGTTGTACCACTTGTGGTAGGCACCGGCCAGGTCCTCCAGATAGTGCGCCACCTTGTGCGGGGCACGCTGGTCGCCAGCCAGAGCCAAAGTCGCCGGCCACTGGGCGAGCGCGGCAAGCACCTCGCCGTCCGCCTCGGTGTCAAGCAGGCTCAGGTCAGCGCCTTCGGTACCGATGCCCGCAGCGGCCGCGTTGCGGTCCACATTGCAGGAACGCGCGTGCGCATACTGCACGTAGTACACCGGGTTCTCATTGGAATGCGAAGTCAGCAGATCCAGATCGATATCCACCGACGTGTTGTAGTCGGTACGGGCCAGCGAGTAACGGGCCGCATCCACGCCAACGGCCTCAACCAGATCGTCGATGGTGACGACGTTGCCAGCGCGCTTAGACATGCGCACGGGCTTGCCGTTCTTCATCACATTGACCAGCTGGCCGATGAGAATCTGCATGTTCACGCCCGGCTCGTCGCCGAAGGCGGCGCACATGGCCATCATACGACCGATATAGCCATGATGGTCGGCGCCGAGCATGTAAATCGCCACGTCGGCCGGATCCACAGCGCGGTGACGCTTGTTCCAGTAGTAGGCGATGTCGGCAGCGAAGTAGGCGAAGTCACCGTTCGACTTGATGATGACGCGGTCCTTGTCATCGCCATGTTTGGTGGATTCAAACCAGGTGGCTCCATCCTTCTCGAAGATGTCGCCACGACTGCGCAGCTCCTCAATCGCGCGGTCGACTTCTCCGTCCTTGTATAGGTTGTTCTCGTGGAACCACACGTCGAAGCGGACTCGGAATTCCTTCATCGAGCGCTGAATCTCATCGAACATCATCGGCACGGCACGCTTGCGGAACTCCTCGCGCTGCTCGGAATCGCCCTCGCCGAGCGGGTTGCCGTCCTTGTCGAGGCCGCCGTCGACGCGCGGCAGGCTCAGCACATCCACGCCATCGGCCTCCGCCTCGGCGATCACGCGGTCGGCGATCTCGTTGATGTACTTGCCCTTGTATCCGTCAATGGGCGTCTCCTCGCCGTGCGCGGCTGCGACCAGGGACTTTGCGAAACGGTTGATCTGCTCGCCGTGATCGTTGAAGTAGTATTCGCGCACAACCTTGGCGCCGTTGGCCTCTAGCACGCGGGCCATCGAGTCGCCGACGGCGGCCCAACGGGTGCCGCCGATGTGAATCGGGCCGGTCGGGTTGGCGGAGACGAACTCCAGGTTGAGCGTCTTGCCGCCGAGGTGCGCGTTCTTGCCGTAGCCTGCGCCATCGGCCAGCACCTTGTCGACCACCGCGGCGGCGGAGGCGGAATCCAGCGTAATGTTGATGAAGCCGGGCCCCGCCACCTCGACGGTCGAGATGCCGTCGGCGGCGGTCAGCCGCTCGGCGAACAGCTCGGCCAAATCGCGCGGCTTCATGCCGGCCTTCTTGGCCAGCTGCATGGCGGCGTTGGAGGCCCAATCGCCGTGCGCGCGATCCTTCGGGCGCATCACGGCGAATTTGGCGGTTTCAGGAATCAAATCGTCGGTCAGGGTACCGGCTTTTCCGGCGGCGACCAGATCGTGGGCAATGGTTTCAATCAGTTCACTAAGCGCTTCAGGACTCATTCTCCCTAGTGTACCGGGCACTTTGACAGCGAACGTCCGGTTCATGCACCGACGCGGGATCGGCCGGCGTCACGCCTGGGAGCGATCGTCATCGTCCGGCGACGAGAACGGTTCGGGAAGCCCGTGATATGACGAACAAGCCTGCTGCAACGGCGTGATGTTCTCGCCGAGCAGTCCGCTGACGCCGTGGCGCAGCAGGCCGTTCGCGGCATCGTATGAATCCACCGAGCCGACATATACGGGAATTCTGCGCAGCCGCGCATTCCGCAGCAGTCTTGATGTGACGTCCCGCGCGCGGAACACGACGAAGTCCATGGCCTCGCCGCGCATTCCACGGAACATGGGATGCTTTCGCTGCTTTCCGCCGCGCTTCGCCGTCACTTCGCGGCGTACGGTCTCGACCCGCGCGGCCCCGTCCATGAACCGCGCTTCGCTCGTGCCGTCATCATCCCATTGCGTCAGATCGGGCCTGCCGCTGGCGCACAGGCCTACATGCCACTGCGGACGCATGCTCTTGAAGACCATCACCGCATACGGATTGGCCGACATCACCATCAGATTGCCGGCGTATTTGGAATCCTCGACCACACGCACCACGGCATCAGCCACTTTCCGGGCATACCGCGCGTCCGTCTTGATGTCCAGCAGCAAGCCGAACCGCCGCTGCCCCGGACGTGACATGGAAGCGTCGCCCAACGCCTGACGCAGCGTGGGAACCGAATACCGCATGCCGCGTTGCTGCATGATCATGCGCTGCAATGCGGACAACGGCATACTGTTCACCAGCACGTTGCGACCGCCCGCGTCCAGACGCCCGGTTCTGCGGTCATGGAACACCACGGGTATGCCGTCTTTGGTCAGCCGCACGTCGATTTCGGCGAAATCGGCGCCGTTCTGCTTTGCGGCGCGAATGGAAGCCAGCGAGTTCTCGGGAGCATGCCGGGTGTCGCCACGATGCGCGATGACGATCGGGCGATGCTGTGGCGACGCCAGTCCGATCGCATCGAACACCCAGCCGACCGCATGCGTCGTGCCCATCACCAATCCGGCAAGCATGGCGATACATGCCAGTACGGAAACCACCGCCACAACGGATCCGGACAGCCGTCCTCGTCCTTCGCGCCCGTGCATCTCACACCCCGCTTCCATATTTCGCCGCGCGACATAGTCGCGCCAACTCCATTGGCGCAGGTCATCATAGGCCGCGCAGCTGTGTTCGGGGCATTCGAGGGTAAGAATCAGGGTGATTCGCGTCACTCCTTCACCACCGCATCACATATGCGGTGGATTGGCCGGAGATGATTTGGAAGACACGTTTGGTAACTCTATATAGCGTGTCACGTGTGAACCGCCCCAGTCGCTTTGCGACAGCCCCGCCAGCGGGAGCGTTGGTCGTACTCCCGCTGACAGGGGGCTGTCGAGCGGAGCGAGATTGGGGGGGCGCTCCCAAAGCGTCCGTAAGTGCGCGCCGAAACGACAAGTGCGCGAACATATGGACGCAAAAGGCCCGATTTGCGTCCGTAAGTGCGCACAGTCGTCGTTTCGGCGCGCACTTACGGACGCAAATCACCTTCATATACGCCACATCCGACGGAACCATCAGCATCGGCGCAACATGGTTATGCAATACGACTCACAGCAGTGAGCCTCCATCATGCATCTGGTGGAGGCTCACTGCTACGGCTTTGGTTGAAGGCGGGTTACTGTTCGGATTCCCCGCGAACCGTCACAGAACTGCGATGGCGTCGATCTCGACGAGGGCGCCCTTGGGGATGTCGTTGCCGCCGATGGCAACGCGGGCGGGCTTGACGGAGCCGATGAACACGTCGGCGTAACGGGCATCGACTTCCTTGAAGTCTTCGACGTTCTTCATGTAGATCGTCGCGCGCACGACGTGCTCGATGCCGGTGCCGGCCGTGTCGAGAATCTGCTTGATGTTCTTCAGCGCCTGGGCGGTCTGCTCACCGGCGGTGTCTCCGGCCAGTTCGCCGGTCGTGGGGTCGATGCCCAGCTGGCCGGACACGAACACGAACCCGTTGGCCTTTACCGCCTGGCTGTACGCGCCCAGCGCCACAGGCGCCTCCGACGTGGCGACCGCTTCCATCTTCTCGCTCATGACTCCTCATTCCCCGCGGGTATCCGCGATTATTGTCTGCGTTGCGACGCGCTTGTGCACGCTTACCGTGTAATAAATATACCTATGCCGCCCATCCGGTGATGCGTACATGTACGCACAATGGACAGGCGGCATGAAAAATCGGGGTCATCGTCGAAGGAGTAGGCGACGATGACCCCGATATTCACTCGTTCACGCCGATCCGGAGCGATGATGCGACCGGATCAGATGGTGCGCCAGGCGATACCGCTGGGCGCCAGTTCGATGCGCTCGATGCGACCGTCGCCACGCTCCACATACGTGGACTGCGCGCGATCCGTGTTGTTGACAACGCAGTAGCAACCCGACTTGTCGAACACCGCGACCTCGCACTCGGGGTTCGACGAGCTGTATGCCGCATACTTGCCCTCGTTGTGGGAGGCCCAGAACAGGGCACGCTCCAGCAGACGGGCGTTCGCGGCCGAGTAGGGCAGACCGGAGACGTATACGCCGCGGCCCTTGCCGTACTCGTTGACCGCGAGCTGCACCTGACCGCCATCGGCGCGCAGCAGCGTCACATCCTCGTTGACCGGGAACGTGTCCGCGATCGGCTCGCCGAAGTCGATGCCGCCAAGCTCGCCGATCGCCTGACCGCCGCCGCAGCCCGACAGGGGCTTGCGGTATCCGGCGTCGAGGAAGCCCTGCAGCACACCTTCGCCCAGATGCACGTCGGCGGTGATGAAGTGCTCCGGCGTGACGGCCGGGAAGTACTTGTCCACCGACAGCGTCTGGTGACGCTCCTCGTCCACACCCAGCACATCGGCCAGCTGGAAGAAACGACCCTGGAACTGCTGGGCGCTCGGCTGGCCCACGCCAATCAGGGCGCCGCCGCCGTGCACCCAGGCACGCAGCGTCGCCGCAAGGCGCGGCTCCTCGGCCCACACCGAGCCACCGGAGAACGCGGTGTCGACCGGGCCACCGGTCACGATCACGTCGATGTCGTCGGCGACGCCATGCTCCAGCACGTCATCGAAGCTGATGAACCGCACGTTCACGCGCATGCCCGACAGCGACTCCAGAATGCCGTAATACGAATACGTCTGCTTGTTCGGCAGCGCGTGGGCGACCGTGTAGGCCATCCACGAACGCATCTTGCCCCAGCAGTTCAGGATCGCCACGTTGAGCACGCCGCGGGCCGCCTCGCCGTCGGTGCGGTCGTGGATGTCGCGGAACTCATCCGAGATGTGCTCCACCGCGTCCACGAACTTCGGGAACTTCGCGGCCAGCGACAGGTATCCGCCGTAGCCCATGCGGGCGATCGGGGAACGCAGGATGGCACGACGGGCCTTGCGCCAGTTGTCCCATGCCTCGATGCTCGGGTCGTTGCCCTCGTAGAACGTGTCGGGGAAGAAATACGGCAGGAAACGACCCTCCGTGTACTTCACGCCCGGGATGTCCGCGATCATGCGGGTCGTGGTGCCGTCACCGATCGAACCGACGACAGCATCCAGGCCCAGATCCTCGAAACCATCCTTGTACGGCTCGGTACCGATCCACTGGTCACCCAGGAACATCATCGCTTCCTTGCCGGCCTCGTGGGACATGTCGGCGAGCTTCTTGACATTGGCGCGAACGAAACCGGAGAGGAAGTCGATCCAGTCGCGTTGGGCCTTGCGCGGCACGCGCCACGCGGAGTTATAGGCGCCGCCATCTACGAAGTCTTCGGGGCGCAGGCGGTAGCCGTACTCCTTCTCGAAGTCGTCGAGCGCGGTCGGGCTCACGGTGCAGGCGCATCCGAACCAATCCACGACCTTCTCGCGCTGCTTCTGGTCGAACAGCAGCGTGAACTGGTAGAAGAACGTCGTGAAACGCACGACATCCACCTGCGGGTTGTCCTTGAGCCACTGCTCGAACGTGTCGAACACGAACTTGCGCGTCGCCGGGTGGTAGATATCGAACGGAATCTCGTGCTCCTTGTCGCCCCACCCGTTCGTCAGGTGGTTGTACATCTCGACCGGATCCCAGATGATGTACGCGAGGAACGAGACCGTGTACTCGTGCATCAGTTCCGCGCCGGAGACGTGCACTACGCCCGCTTCGGCGTCCACGGTCCACTGCTCGGTCGGCACCACGGCGCCCGTCGAACGGTCCACGACTTCCCAGTACTTGTGCGGGTCGGCGTCGAAGTTCGGCTTGAGCTGCTCCTCGAAGAAACCGTCCATCAGAGACACGTCCACCGTGTCGCTCTCCGCCAGCGCACGCTTTGACAGCAGGTACACCTGCGGGGTCTCGTCCATGTGCAGCGTGATCCACTCGTTGTGCGCGCGGGTCGGGAAGTAGGCCGTGTAGACCTTCATACCCAGCGCCACGACCTCGTCGTCCAACTGCGTGCCATCCGAGTTGCGAACCGCGTCGGCACCCCACAACCGGGCCAGTTCCGCGGTCTTCTCCGCGAAGTTCGATTCACTCGGAATCGTAAAACGGCCAGAAGTTGACATCAATGTTCCTTTCTGTGCTCTGGAACGTTTCTTCTATTTTGTCTGCCGCGGCGTTATCGCAACGGCAAGACATCCATTATATCCATCGTACCGGCAAAGGCCGGAGCCGGCACATAGTTACCGGCCCCGGCCTTTACGGCGTGTCATTCAGCGAGTGGCACGCTTGCGGACGATCATCGTGGTGCCGGCGGCGACGGCGGGCACGGACGAACCGGTCTTCGCGACGCCTTCGGTCTTCGGCTGCTCGTTAGCGCCCGGCTTGGCCGGAGTCGTCGGCTTGCTTGGCTCGACTGCCTCGTCGGTCACGTTCAGCGACACCTTGCGGGGGGCGACGGACGCAAACTCGAACTGCAGACCGTAGTTGCCCGCGTCCTTGCCCTTGAGGAAGTCGGCGGCGATCTTCACCGTGACCTTGTCACCCTCGCCGCTCACCGTGTAGTCTCCCTCGTCGAGGCTGCTCAGCACGTTGCCTTCGGAGCCGATCCAGCGGATGGACTGCAGCTTGTCACCGTCCAGCGTGACGGTGTACTCGGGCAGCGTCTCAGGAGCCTGCTTGTTGAAGTTGCTGTTGACGACGGCGACAGCCGGCTTGTGCGAGGAGGCAGAACCGGAGCCGTTGTGCACCTGGATCTCGCTCATCGTCGGCGCCCACTGCACGCCGGCCTTGACGGAGTCGAGGCTCACGCGCAGCTTGGAGGAGGTGTATGCCTTGTCGAGGTTGGCCTTGGCTTCGGCGCCACGCCGGCGAGCTTGCCGGCCGGGGTGTCGGAGCCGCCGGAGAAGCCGACGAACTTCGGGTCGACTTCCAGACCACGCTTGTCCTCAGGCTGGGTGTCCGAAGCCTTGCCGCCGGCCTCGTAGTAGTCGTTGTTCGAGAACGCGGCCTTGGCGAGCGCGTCGGTCTTGCGGTACCACTGCGTCGGCGTGGTGGAGGTGTTGCAGAACACGTTGTTCATGAAGTAGACGGTGTCCTTGAAGACCTCGTCGTGGAAGTGGACGCCCTTGGAGGCGTCGAACACGAGCAAGTTGGCGGCGTAGGCGCTGGTCTTGCCCTGGCCGGTCAGCGCGGTCTTGGACGAGATGTCGACGATCGCGCCCTTCGATTCGCGCAGGTACGGGGCGCAGCGGTGGGCGAGCTCGTAATAGTGCGTGAGGTTGCCGTGCAGCGACTGCTCGAATTCGCGCCACGAGGTGTGGTCGAGGTCGAGGTTGTCGTTGCGGCCCGCGTTGTTGACCAGACCGTCGATATGGCCGTAGGTCTTCACCACATCCTCGACGATCGGCGCGATGTCGTCGGTGTCGTTGAGATCCATCAGATACGTGCGGTAGTTGTCGGTGATGGCCTTCATTTCGGCGTCGAACTGCTCGGCGGCGCCGTCGTCGCGGTTGATAACCGCCACGATGGCCCCCTCCTTGGCCAGTCGCAGGGCGATGCCCTTGCCGATGCCCTTGAAACCGCCGGTGAGGACGACGACCTTGCCTTCCAGATGCAAATCCATGATGTTTCAGTGTCCTTTGTTGCGTTCGTGTCCGTGCGAGCCGCGGCACCGCGGCGCTGCGATCAGCCCTTGTACAGGTACCGTTCGGCGGCTTCGAGTTTCATGTCGACGCCCGAGCCCGGAGCGGTCGGGGCCTTGTAACGACCATTGACGATCTCAGTGGGATGCACGAAGTATTCGTGCTGGTTGTCCACATATTCGGTGACGCGATCATCCCATTGTCCACTGACCGCCAGGTAATCGAACATGGCGAAGTGGCGCACCGCCTCGCACAGGCCGACACCGCCGGCGTGGGGGCACACGCGCACGCCGAACTTGTTGGCGAGCAGGTATTCGAGCACGATCTCCTGCGGCCCGGCGACGCGCGTGGCGTCGATCTGCATGACCTTGAAGCTGCCCGCCTGCAGATACTGCTTGTCCATGATGCGGTTCTGCATCTGCTCGCCGGTGGCGACCGCGATCGGGTCGATGGCGCGCTGAGCACGGCGCCGATGGCCATGTGCTCGACGCCCTTCTCCGGGCCGAGCCAGCGCAGCTGAGAGTCGTGGACGAACATGTCCCATGCGGCGCGCATGTCGTCGAGCAGGTTCTCGACGTTGCGGCCGACGAGCACGCGGGAGAGCGAGTCGACGGCAGCCACGACCACGTCGTTGCCACGGCCGACAGTGAAAGCGAAGCCGCTGCCGATCAGGCCGCCATCCGCGTCGGTGGTGATGACGACGTATGCCGAGGATAATCGGGGTCCTTGTTCATCGCATCCGAGCCCGACAGCGTGCTGGACGTGGGGAAACGCAGGTCGTAGGTTTTGACTCCGATGATGGTGCCCATGCTGGCTCCTTCGCCTCAATGGTTCTCGATGCATTGTGTTTCGTTCCCATCATACATATTTCTTAGAAAAATCACCATCTTATTCTAGAAATTTTCTTTCATCTATCTCGAAACGCTTTACTATAGTGTGAAGTGCGTCTGCAACGAACGCAGACACACCCACAATGAAGTACGGGAGAAACGGAGCAACCGATGGCAGGCGATATGAAAAAACCGCGGGTCAGTGAGATAGCGAAGCTTGCCGGAGTCTCCACCGCGACCGTATCAAAGGTCATCAACGGGCGAGAGGGCGTATCCAGCTCCACAAGGGCGCGCATCGAGAAAATCATGGAGGAATCCGGGTACTCCAAGTCTCTCGTCACCACGAAGACATCACAGACCATCGAGCTCGTGCTCACCGAGGTCATGGCGAACGGTATCAACGCGATAATCGCGGAGACCACCGAATATGTGAAATCGATGCCCATCGGCATCACCATCACGCAGACCGGGCGGGGCAAGCGCAGCGAGGAAAGCTTCCGGGAAATCCTCAACCGCAATCCCCTCGGCGTCATTTTGCTGCTGTCCAACGCGACCGAACGCGAAAAAACACTATTGCGTTCGCGCAACATTCCCTTCGTCATTATCGACTCCATCGGCGAAGGGTCGCAGGACACGCTCGGCGTGGGCATCGACAACTGGACCGGCGGGCTGATCGCCACCGAGCACCTCATCAAACTCGGCCATCAGCGCATCGGCATCATCACCGGCCCGCAGAACGCAGAATCCGCTCAGGCCCGCTACAGTGGCTACGCCACCGCGCTGCGTCGCGCCGGGATCCAGCTGGATCCCGAGCTGGTCGCCTACGGCGACTACATGCCGGAACGCGGCTACGAGTGCGCATGCCAACTGCTCGACCTGCCCGCCGCCAAACGGCCGACTGCGATCTTCGCATGCAACGACGTCACGGCGCTCAACGTGTACCGCGCTGCCCGCCAACGCGGCCTGTCCCTGCCCGCTGACCTGTCGGTCGTCGGCTTCGACAACGTGTACCCGGCACAATACCTGTACCCGGCGCTCACCACCATCAGCCAGCCGTTCGACATGATCGCCCGCAAGGCCGTGGACATGATTCTCGACGCGCGTGCAGGCTCCGTCGCCGACCACTACCTGATCCTGCCCACACGCCTGGTCGTCCGCGAAAGCACCACCGCCCCCAAGAAGAGCTGACCGGTCGCGAGGCGGAGGCAACCGCCGCGACCGGCTTTCGCCGCAACATCTCCTATCTGCGTTTCGAGGGGGTGATTTTGCAGTCTGGGGACATCTATCTGCGTTTCAAGGGGTTGCCAAAACACGATATGCGGAGTATTTCGACCTGATTCTTGCTGGAATCATGCGATTCCCGTAGCGTTTATACTTGGCTATCAACCCCTCGAAACGTAGATAGATGTCCGGCGCATCCCGAATCACCCCCTCGAAACGCAGATAGACCATGAAAAAGGCTCCATACCGATGGTATGGAGCCTTTGCTGGTGGGCTCGAAGGGATTCGAACCCTCGACCTTCTGTTCCGGAGACAGACGCTCTATCCACTGAGCTACGAACCCGAGACATCGCTCGCCTTGCGGCAAGCAACTGTATTACTGTACACCATCCCACTCCCAACATGTCGGCAATTTCGCGGAATTCCCGGGTTTACGCGCTCCCGCACCGACTACACTGGAGTGGTATGGACATCGCCATGAACGATTTCGAATATGAACGTCGGTTCTTCTGCAGGGCGCTGCCGCTGGAACTGGATGACGGCGAGCCGATGCTGATCGTGCAGAGCTATTATGTGCACGACGGTAATTACGCGTTGCGAGTGCGGCTACAGACACGCGGGGTGCGCATCGATATGAACGCCGACACCGATCCGATAGCCGTACTGAGGCAATACCGAGACCGGTTCACCGAGGCGTTCGTCACCGTCAAGGGGCCGTCGGTGGGCGGCACCCGTTATGAGGCCGAACGGGAGATCGACGCCCGCATAGCCGCGGAACTGGTGATGCGCGGAGGCTGTCCGATTATCAAGAACCGGTTCTCCGCATGGATCGGCGAGGACGGATGGAGCCTCGACATATTTGGCGGCGCGAACGCCCCGCTGGTCGTCGCCGAGGCGGAGCGTAGCGGACCCGTGACCAATCTGCAGATTCCATCGTTCTGCGTGACGGAGATCACCGATCAGGCGCGGTTCAGCAACGACGGACTGGCTTCGCGGCCGTTCTCGCAGTGGGCCGCGGACTTCGACGCCGAGCTGCACCGGGACGGGCCCCGATTCCAAACCCAGTTTGGCCGTAACCGCATGGGACTATAAGGCGTAGACCACAGGCCCAAAACCGCTGAAACCGCCACGATGCAAGAATTGGCACCGCGGCGGTTTCAGCATAATGACATATTTCGGCGCGATGGCGCTCAGTACATCAGCGTGGCAAGGCGGCGACGGGCACGCTTGACGCGCTCATCGGTCGCTTCGGGAATCATGAAGTACTCCAGCAGACGCTCGCGTACCGGCTCGACCTGATCGGTGTGACCGTCCGCCAGATAATCCAGCAGACGGGAGAAGGCGTCCTCGATCTGGCCGCCGATCATGTCCACATCCGCCACGGCCAGCTGCGCTTCGACGTCATCGGGACGATCTGCGGCGGCCTTGCGTACCTCGCGCACGTCAGCGGTCGCCGAACGCGCCAACAGCAGCGCCTTCGCGCGCTCCCGCGCGGCGAGCGTGTCATTGGGGTTCGCCTGCAACACCTGCTCGTAGGCCGCGGCGGCACCGGCGTAATCGCCCTGCGCCGCAAGCTGGTGTGCTTCCTGATGCTCGGGCGGCACCACGTCGGCACCAGCCGCCGCACCTGCGCCGTCACCGGTACCAGCACCGTCACCGTCGGCCGAGTCCGGGTCGCCGGAATACGGCGCAGTACCGTTCACGCCGGACTGCGCGGCCACCGAAATTAGCTTGGGGATGACCTGATCGACGATCTGCTTCAGCTCGTCATCGCCCGGCAGCCCCTGAAGAATCGGCATTGGGCGGCCACCGATCAGCGCGAACAGCGCCGGTGCGCCCTGCACCTGGAACGCCTGCGCGATCGATGGGTAGCTTGCGATGTCGATGCGGGACAGCTGAATCTGCCCCTTGAGCTTGTTCACCGCGTCGCCGAGCGTACGGGCCATCGGGAACAGACGGTCATCGGTCGGGATCCACAGCAGCAGCAGGATCGGGAACGTGGCGGAGGTCTGCACCATCGCCTGGAACGTGTTCTCGGTCGTGTCGATGACATAGCCACCCGCGGCCGGCGCTCCCCCGGCCTGCCCCGGCTCCGCCTTCACCTGATGCTTCAACGATTCGAGATCCACCGCGCCCGCGAGTGACAATCCCGGATGAAACTCCTGCTGCTGTGCCATCATGCCTCCGTTTTCACGACTCATACCGGCCCGCGGTCTGCGCCGCACGCCGTTCCGTCACATCCATGCCGCGCGAAAATCGGCGCGGCCGCATACCTGCGACCACCGTCGATTCCGTCGCGAACATCGTTGACGCATACCACTATATAGGCCACGGCGTCTCACCGCCTCCGGTTACGCTGCAAGCGCCCGATTCCGGTGCTTGGCAAGTCCGCGCGCCGGCCCGCACGCCGGCCCGAGTCCGGCGTCTACTGCGCCTCGACCTTGACCGCCTGACGATCACCCGCCACCACGGTCACCTTCTGATCCGACCCGGCCAGCGGCACGAATATCGCCACGACGTTCACATAAGTGGCTTTCAGCGAACTGGTGGCCTTCTGATTCGTCATCTTGAACAGCGCATCCTCGTTCGGGGACCCCGGCAACGACTCACGGCCCTCGCTCATGGACCGTGTCCACTCCGAGTTGATCTGCGCGACGACCAGGTCACCGCCACGAGGGGAGCGCATCACGGCGATCTGGTCGACAACCGGCGCGAACACCTCCTGCTGCGTGCCCTTGTTCTGGGTCACACCCTTCTGGCTTTCTTCCTGCTGCTTGACTAGCGACTGGCGGAACTGGTCATCCTCGAAGCTTCCCGCGTATTTGCTGTTCGTGTTGTTCTGCAGCACATCGGCGTATCGCTGCACCGCTTGCTTGGGGGTCATGACCAGGTTGGAGTCGTTGGCATCGCCCATGACATTGCCCTGCTTAGCGGGCGCGAAGCCCGGCAGTGACACGTCCTCAAGCAGTCGGGCGACAGCCCACAGCTTGTAGTTCTGCCGGGCGGACTCCTGCCGCATCACCAGCAGACGCTTCGCCTGCTGGTCCTCGGTGGTGGTGGTGACGGTGAAAATATACCTCGGCCATGCGTTGTCGGTCGGGATGACCACCTGCGTCACATCACTGGGGATAGTCGCCAACGGCGTGACATCCTGCTGCGTGTATTGCGCAATGTTCAATTGGGCGGTGCGGATCTCCAGTTGCGAGCCGGACACGCGCGCGGCGAGCCCGTCGGCGCTTTTCGCCTCGTTCGCCTGGTTCAGCACGTCAAGGATCTTCCCGCGGATCTGCTTCTCCTGTGCGACGGTCACATCGATGATCTCGTTGTCCTTCACCGACGGCGCCACGGTCTGTGGCACCTGCCCCTCGCAGCCTGCAAGGCCGAGCGTCAGAGCGCAGACCATCGTCGCCGCCAGGGCGGTGGTTATGCGTTTATTCATTGGAGCTCCCCTTCGTGTCATCATCGGATTCCTGCGAAAGCCGCGCGAAATACGTCTGCAGCTCGCTGGCGGTGATTACCGACGTCGCCGAATCGTCGGGCTGGTCCATGGCCTGCACGTTCTGCTGGTCGGCGACAAGGTTGCGACTGCCGGGATCGACGACCTTCGGCTGGGAGATTTCCGACTTTGCCGGCGCGCCCGCACCGGGTTTCCCACGATGCGCGGCATGACGGCGGCGCTTAGATTTCGGCTTGAAACTGACCGCCGCCTTGAGACTCGCGACACTGCCCGCCACCGCCTGCGAAACGGCGACCTCCTCTGCCTGCTTTTCGGCTGCGGAACCACTCACCACGCGCTTGCGACGCTTGTGCGGCGGCATGGCGAACAGAGATGCGGCCAGTACGGCCAGCAGCGCCAGCAGTCCTCCGGCGAAATAGAACGGCATGGCGAAATCAGGTAGAGTCTGACGCACCCAGTTCATGTGCACCGTCGCGTTCGAGGACTTGCCCAAGTCGATGATGGCTACGGTACCGCTGTCGGACGCGACCTTGGTCTCCGCTTTCACGGTGCCCGTCCCGCACGTCACGGAAGTCCACATATCGGAGTCCTTGAACGCCACTGCGTCATCGCCCGCATCGGCCGCGGCCCCCTGCGCGGAGACCTTCGTCGTCGCGAGCGTCGTCCATTCGTTCAAGCCGGTGACACGCACATATGGCTGTCTGGCGAGCCAACCGATCACATCTTTGTTCGACCCCAGAGCAAGGCATACTTCGCCGTCGGACGAACCGGCATCGGCAGAAACCGTCACCTGATTGTCCACCAGCGGCAGCACGCCGGGATCGGTAACGATATATTGCGTCCCCTTCACCGCGGCACTGGCCGCGATCTGAGAGCTGGGCTTCCAATATGTGGCGTTCATAATGCCCAGACCAATGCATGCCACAGCCAGAAGACCAAGGATGGGCGTCACCACGCCCCGCATGATGCGGGCATGGCGCGTCGGACGGGCGGCCGACTTGGACTTTCGCTCGTCACGCTTGCGCTCTTTTGATGTCTTTTTCTTCATAACTCACCCATTCTACAATGCAGGGCATAAAGCCCCGGCGAAAAAGACGCTTCCAAAGAAAAATCAGGGTTTTCCGCTAGTGTGGTGACCATGCGTAAGTTGACACAGACATCCACGTTCAAGCGCGTACTCGCGGCCGTGTGCACGGTCGGCCTGTGCGTCACACTCGCCGCGTGCGGCTCCGGCGATTCCGGCTCGTCGTCAAAGAAATCCGGCGACGACTCCTCGCAGTCCTCCGGCTCCAGCGCATTGAAGAACATGAAGAAGATCGCCGGCATCACCGCCACGGGTACGCTGGGCGAGAAACCGAAGGTCTCCTTCAAGGCACCGAAGACCGTCGACAACAACAGCTATGCCGTGCTGCAGGAAGGCAACGGCGCCACCATCGCTGATGGCGACCGTCTGTGCTCGCAGGGCATCGCCATCAGCGTCAAGGACGGCACCGAGCTTGCGAGCAGCTGGGAGAAGAACACACCCGATTGCTCCCTGGTGCTGGAAAAGGGCACGGTGAGCAACGCCTACTATGAGCTGCTGAAGGGCCGCAAGCTCAACACGACGATCGCGTACGGCGTCAATGACTCCAACTCCAGCGGCACGTCGTACATCATGGCGCTGACCTACGTTTCCAAGTCGAAGGATCTCACCAAGGCCACAGGCAACGAGGTCACCGACATCCCGTCCGATCTGCCGAAGGTCACGCGAGCGAAGAACGGCAAGCCGTCCATTAACATGAACGGGTACAAGGGAAGCAGCAAGCTGGTCTCGCAGGCGCTGATCAAGGGCAAGGGCAAAGAGGTCACGAACAACAACACCGTCAAGGTGAAGTACACCGGATGGCTGTTGGACGGCACCCAGTTCGACTCGTCATGGGACAAGAACACCACGCTTGAGGCCGACACGTACAGCGGCGGCAACCATCAGGTGATTGAGGGCTGGCAGCAGGCCATGGTCGGCCAGACGGTCGGCTCGCAGGTGCTAATGGTGATTCCGCCGAACTTGGGTTACGGCGACACCGCCCAGGGCTCCATCCCCGCGAACTCCACGCTGATCTTCGTGGTCGATATTCTGGCCGCCTACTGACAGGCGACCGCGACAGTAGCTGAAAGCCGCCCGGCGCATGTGTGTGCCGGGCGGCTTTTGTATATGCGGCGGCAAGGAACCACCCCCAGTCAGTCAAAGACTGACAGCCCCCGCCAGCGGCGGGCGGTTTACTTTGCCCCCGCTGGCTGTCAAGCGTAGCGAAACTGGGGAGTCTAGTAGGGAATCGAAATACGACATAGGGGCTTCCCGCGCGTGCGGGAAGCCCCTATGAAGGTTGAGCCGATTGGCGTTGATCAGGCGAGAGCCACCGGATCGACCGGGACGCCGGGGTTCATCGTGGAGGTGATGGTCACCTTCGTGATGTAACGGCCCTTGACGGTGGCCGGCTTCAGACGCTTGACTTCGTCGGCAACGGCCTTGAAGTTCTCGTCCAGAGCGGTCTCGTCGAAGGAGAGCTTGCCGATGAGGAAGCTCAGGTTGCCGTTCTTGTCCACGCGGAACTCGATCTTGCCGCCCTTGATGTCCTTGACGGCCTTGGTGACGTCCATGGTCACGGTGCCGGTCTTCGGGTTCGGCATCAGGCCACGGGGGCCGAGCACGCGGCCCAGACGACCGACCTTGCCCATCATGTCCGGGGTGGCCACGACGGCGTCGAAGTCGAGGAAGCCGTTCTGAACCTTCTCGATCAGGTCGTCGTCACCGACGATGTCGGCGCCGGCCTCGACAGCCTCGGTGGCCTTCGGGCCACGGGCGAACACGGCGACCTTGGCGGTCTTACCAGTGCCGTGAGGCAGGTTGACGGTGCCACGGACCAGCTGGTCGGCCTTGCGCGGATCCACGCTCAGACGGTACACGGCTTCGACGGTCTGGTCGAAGTTGTAGGCCGGCATGGACTTGAGCAGAGCGATAGCCTCGTTGGCGGTGTAAAGGTTGTTGCGATCGACCTTCTCAGCCGCTTCGCGGTACTTCTTGGAACGCTTAACCATGTGTCCTTCTCCTCTCAGTCGATAACCGTGATGCCCATCGAGCGAGCGGTGCCCGCGATGATCTTCATGCCAGCCTCGACGTCGCGGGCGGACAGATCAGCCATCTTGATCTCGGCGATCTCGCGCAGCTGCGCCTTGGTGACGGAGCCGACCTTGTGGGTCAGCGGGTTTTCGGTGCCCTTCTGGATACCGGCGGCCTTGAGCAGCAGAGCCGCTGCAGGCGGGGTCTTCAGAATGAAGGTGAAGGAGCGATCCTCGTAAACGGTGATCTCAACAGGGATGACCTGACCCATCTTGTCCTGCGTCTGCGCATTGTACTGCTTGCAGAAGTCCATGATGTTCACGCCATGCGAACCCAGAGCCGGACCCAGCGGCGGGGCAGGATTGGCCTTGCCAGCCTGGATCTGGAGCTTGATCAGCGCCGAGACTTTCTTCTTGGGAGCCATTGTATGGTTCTTCTTTCTATGAAGCGGTGATGTCGGCACCCGCGGCGGTCGCCCGCAGCGGATTCCTCCCGCAACGTATATTGCTGTGCTGTGCTAGCGGATTCGCATACACGTATCCTCCAGACACAACTTTTCTATTATGCCTATGAGAGCGGACAATATCGTGGCATCGCGGGTGCGTGCGGCCGTTCATATTTCCCGGATTATCGGCAGGGTCATTGGGCTCGGATCCGTCGCATATGTGAAGAGCCGCTATGCATGTGCACAGCGGCTCATTGGTCACGCTTCACGCCGATCAGGCGCGGAACGCGGAAGACCTAGAAATCAGGCCTGCGGGGTCTGCCCCGGGTAGGAAGCGTCCGAATCGGGCTGCTGGTAAACCGGAGCGGCAGGCGCCGGCTGCTCATACGCAGTCGAGGCGACCGGTGCGGTCGGGGCCTGCGGTGCAGTGGGAGCCTGAGGAACGCCGGCATCGGACACAGGGGCGGCAGGTGCCGGGACCGGAGCACCGGGGAATGCCGTCGGCACATACTGCGGCTGGGCGGAAACACCCGGCACCGCGACCTTCGCGGCCTTCTTCTGATTGCCGAACGCAAGCACGGTGCCGACAATCAGGCCCAGCGCCGCGATGATGAGCAAGTATGCACCAATACCGAGAGCCACCGCATTCTTCGCGTAGCCGGACGCGAGACTTCCCAGACTGCCATAGTTGCTGCCGAACTCGTCCAAGCTACTGTTGATCTTGATCTTGGAATACACCATCTCAAAGATGCTGAGTACCAGCACCAAGGCGGAAATGATCATTGCGGGGAGGTGCTTCTTGAAGAACGTGAGCGCCGCGATGGCAAGAACCGCAACGAGGACAATCCATCCGTCCCCGCCTTGGAACAGGCTGGCGCTGTATCCAAACGCCGACACGAACGGCACGATGCAGGCGATGATCGCCAGCACGCCGGCCACGTAGGTGATGATGGAAATGAAGTCGAATGACTGGCCTCCGACGGTCACGTTCTTGCCACCCAGGTTCTGGGCGAAACCGGCGACGGAGTTCTGGATGTTCGCCGCGTAATCGGGGGTTGCCGGCGCCTGATAGGGTGCCCCTGCAGGCGGCACGGGCTGGGCAGGCGGCACGGGTGCGGTGTACTGCGGCTGCTGATAGGCCGCGTTTGCGTCCGAAGCCGGCTGAGCGGGCTGCGGGGCTCCATAAGAGTTGTTTCCAGTGGGGAAACCGGCATTGGGATCTGTCATATGTGCCTTCTTTCGTTCGGTCAAGCGCCAACGCCCAACATTGACCAACATAGCATATAACCGATATCTAATACGGTTTTGCCCATTTTGCGCGATGCCGCCACCCCGAAAAGGCCCTACAGACGGCCGCAATCATGACACGCAGTATACATACCGACTGTCGGTATGTATACTGATGACATATCGAAAGGAGGAACCATGGCACGCAACCCGCACCCCGAGGTGACGGAACGCCGCATCCTCGCCGCCGCGAAAAAGCTGTTCGCCGAGAAAGGCTACGACAAGACCTCCATCCAGGACATCATCGATAAGCTGGGAGACCTGTCGAGAGGCGCGATCTACCACCACTTCAAGTCCAAAGAGGCCATCCTCGAACGACTGAACACCGACGACTGGCACGCCAGCCAGGCCCTGTGCGACGAGATCGCGAAACGCGACGACATGAACGCGATGGAAAAGCTCCGCTCGCTGTTCGCCAACTCGCTGGGAGACGCCGCGCACCTGGCGCTCGTCAAGGCCACCGTGCCGTTCTTCGACGATCCCGCCACATTCACCGCCAACATGCGATTCTGGTCAACCGAGCTGCCGAAAAACCTCGATCCATTGATCGAGGAAGGCCAGCTGGACGGCTCCATCCCCACCGAATACCCGCGCGAAGTGGCGCAGCTGCTGGCCCTGCTATGCAACTATTGGCTGATGCCATGCTTCTTCCCCGCCACGCGCACGCAGCTGCGGTATCGTCTGCAATGCCTCGCCACCATGCTCGACGCGCTGCACGCGCCGGTCTTCGACCAGCATCTCATCGATCTCGCCACGGACGGCATGATGGCCTTCGCCGGCGACGGCAGCGGCAGCGCCGCCGAGCAACAAGATGGAGGCGGCACCAGTCCGGTAAGCGACGCACACTAGACGACGCTGACTCCGGGGCAGGACGCGGCACGAATGTTTCGCCCCTGTTCCAGCACCGATTTACATACCGTCAGTCGGTATGAATGATTGCCGATGAACCACTAACTCCGGCGTCAAAATCGTCCGCCCCAATACATTGCCGTGCCATCCATCAAACTCACGCCAAATCCACCAACGCAAAACACCGAGACCAACTCGCCACCAGCAGCAAAGGAACCCACCATGCCCACCACACCGGCACAACCCTCCGAAACACAGCTTCCCGCGGCACAGCACGAAACAGAGCAACCCAACACTTCCCCCGAACCGCAACCGCAGCCGCAAGCGCAGCCAAAGGCCGCGCATCCGCTGCGCTCCCGCAATTTCATCCTGCTCGTCGCCGGGCAAGGCATCTCGCTGTTCGGCAACATGATGCTGCGCTTCGCCATGTCGATGTGGGTGCTGGACGAGACCGGCTCAGCCACCGCATTCGCATCCATCCTCGCCATATCGTTCGTGCCGATGATCCTCGGCGCCCCATTCGGCGGCGTGTTGGCCGACCGGATGAACCGCCGCACGCTCATGGTCATCCTCGACGCGGCGTCCGCCGTGACGGTCGCGCTCGCGCTCGTCTGGTTCTCCGCCGCCGGATTCAGCATCATCGCCGTGGGCGTAATGCAGGTGGCGCTATCGCTGCTCGGTATCTTCGAGACGCCGACCGTCGAATCCGCGCTGCCGCAGATGCTGCGCCAATACGGGGATGCGACGCTGAACACCAGCGCCGCGATAGTCAGTCAGGTGCAGCAGGTCAGCGCACTGATACCCAGCTTCCTCGGAGGCGCCGTGTACTCGTTCTTCGGCATCCGGCCGATGATGGCCGTCTCCGTGGCGGCATTCGCCGGCGCGGCGGCCATCGAATGCTTCATCCGGCTTGGTATGCCCGAACGCGACGAGGAGATGCCGACGCCACTCGACGACCTCAAGGCCGCTCTGCGGTTCCTGACCCGGGAAAAACCGAACCTGCTGAAAATGGTCCTGCTCGCCTCCGCGCTGAACTTCGTCGTACTCGGCTATGGCGCCGTCGGATACGCGTTCGTCATCCGCACGCAATGGGGGTTCGACGCGACCGTCTACGGCATTGCCGACGGACTGATCAGCGTCGCGGCCCTGATGGGCATGCTCATCGTGACGATGATGGCCGGACGGCTGAAAATTGGCCATATGACGAAGATCCTGACATTGCTCGGACTGACCGTCATCCCCCAAGGCGTGGCCTGCATGCTGTCTGGCGGCAACTGGACGCGGCTGATGGCGCTCGTGGCCTTCGCCTGCATCGGCGATGTCATCTGCTCATGCGCGAATATCATCGCCGTGCCCGCAATCCAAATGCGCACGCCCGATGCGATGCTCGGTAAAGTGATGGCGCTGCTGTCTGCGCTGGCCATGTGCATGCAGCCGCTCGGGCAGATGGCGTACGGCTGGGCGTTCGATCATCTCCCCGCCGCCGCGATATTCATCGCGTCAGGCGCAGTGCTCATCGCTATGGCGTTGCTGTCCGCGTCGCTGTTCGCGCACTTCGACGACTGACGACGGCGGTGCATCCTTTTCATCGACCATAATCAGTCACAGAGAAGGCCCCGATTCCTTCAGCGGAAATCGGGGCCCTACAGGCTCTCTGTACCGTTACTCGAAATCGGCACCGAGCGCGGCGAGCTTGCCGCGGAAATCCGCGTAGCCGCGGTCAATCAGCGAAATGCCATGCACATTGGACGGGCCGGACGCGGCAAGCGCCGCAATCAGATGGCTGAAACCGCCACGCAGATCCGGCACGTCGATATCGCGGCCGGTCAACGGGGTCGGTCCGAAAATCACAGCGGAATGCTTGTAGTTGCGCTGCTGGAAACGGCACGGCAGCGAGCCGAGGCACTCGCGATACAGCTGAATCGTCGCACCCATCTGCACAAGCGGCTTGGTGAAGCCGAATCGGTTCTCATACACGGTCTCGTGCACAATCGACAGGCCATTCGCCTGGGTGAGCGCCACGACCAGCGGCTGCTGCCAGTCGGTCATGAAACCGGGGTGCACATCCGTCTCGATGGCCACGGGCTTGAGGTCGCCGCCCGGATGCCAGAAACGGATGCCCCTGTCGGTCACCTCGAACTTGCCGCCGACCTTGCGGAACACGTTGAGGAACGTCATCATCTCCGGCTGCGTAGCACCCTTGACGAAAATGTCGCCGCGCGTGGCGAGCGCCGCCGACGCCCAGCTGGCGGCCTCGATGCGGTCGGTCAGCGACGTGTGCGTGAAGCCATTGAGCTCCTTGACGCCCTCGATGCGGAACGTGCGATCCACATCCACCGAAATGATCGCGCCCATCTTCTGCAGCACGGCCACCAGATCCATGATCTCGGGCTCGATTGCGGCACCCGACAGCTCGGTCTTGCCTTCGGCGAGCACGGCGGCCAGCAGCGTCTGCTCGGTCGCGCCCACGGACGGGTACGGCAGATGGATCTTCGCGCCGTGCAGGCCGTTCGGAGCGGTGATGTGAATGCCGTCCTTGTGCTCCTTGTCGACCGTGGCACCCAGCTTGCGCAGCGTTTCCAGATGGAAATCAATCGGACGGCCGCCGATCGCGCAACCTCCCAGCGCCGGGATGAACGCCTCGCCGAGACGATGCACCAGCGGGCCGGAGAACAGGATCGGAATGCGCGAAGAGCCGGACAGCGTGTCGACATCCGCCACATCGGCGAGCTGCACATGCGTCGCGTCGATGTTGACGATGCCGTTGGTGCCATCCACCTCCACATCCACGCCATGCAGGCGCAGCAGATCGGACACCACATGCACATCGCGAATCTCGGGCACGTTCTTCAGCACCGATTTGCCGGGGGCGAGCAGCGCCGCGACCATCGCCTTGCTCACGAAGTTCTTCGCGCCACGCACCTTGACCGTGCCGTTCAGCGGTTTGCCGCCGACCACATGCAGGACATCGTTCTCCGATTCCGCCATCCTCAACACTCCTATTCATTCGCCGGGCCACCCCGGACATCACATCCATTAGTTTGCCATACGGCATGTGGCGGGCACGTGAAATGCGCCGGAAGCCGATTACCATGTCGCAGCGAATGGTTCTCAATAAGAAACGTGCGAGTCCCGTCGTCGGCAAAACGAACATGATTGTATGCATATGACCGATATTCCAACGAGTAAGCCGATGTTCGTTTTGTTCGCAAATGTGAGGAGTACTCGCACAAACGCTATTGAGAACGATTTGCTGATACAGCGGATCAGTCATCCGCCTTGATCTTGCGGGCCAGCTCGGCATCCCACATCGCGCCGGTAGCGCTCATCACCGCATCGGCGCCGGCCGCGCGGTACGCCCGGTAATCCTCTGGCGCCACGACACCGCCCACGCCGATGATCGCATAGTCAAGCCCCAGCCGCTCGCGAATCGCCGCAAGACGCGACACCATGTCAAGGCCTGCCCCGCGAATCGCGCTGCCGCACACACCGCTGCGGTCGCGCCCCTTGCCGGGCAGCGCCTGCCCGCCGTTCGCGTCGACGAGCCGGGCCGAAATCGTATTGATCGTGCTGAACGCCTGCACCGTGCCGCGGGCGGCGGTCTGACGCACCATGAGCTCCAGAGCGGCATCGTCAATCACGCGGCGATCCGGCCCCCAGCCACCCTCGACCTCGGTCGGCGGGATATACGCCAGCTTGACGATCAGAGGCCGGTCGCCGATTTCGCCCTTGACGGCCTCGGTGATGCGGCCGACCAGATGCGGGTCATGGCACAGCAGGCGATTATGACCCTCGTTCGGGCAGCTCGTGTTCATCTCCATGAGGTCGGCGCCGGTCTCGCACACCAATCGTGCGGTTGCGACATGATCCGCGATATAGTCGTCGCCGCTCATGCCCTCCACACGCGATCCCTGGAAGCTCGGTAGCAGCACCTGCCCCGGGCCGGCCGCCGCGATGGCCCGGCGCATGTCCGGCTGCCACTCATCCGGGTCGCGGGACGGCACACCGAACGAATTCGAAATGGAAATCGGCAGGCGATAGTCCGTGTCCGCAAGCACGCCCTCATCAAGTTCGGCGCTGCCCGGCGTCAGTGAGCCGTCGGCACTGGTCGGGTGCACGGCCAACACGTTCGGGAACGGATTACACCCCCACGCGCGCGAGCGCACGGTCTTGTACGTGGCGATGTCGAACCCCATGCGGAACGCGGCCGTGGTGAACCGCTCGTTGAGCAGCGGCCCGGCCGGAATGCCGAACGGCAGGTCAACGGGGATGCCAAAGAACGACGACTTCGCCGGCGAAGCGGCCTCGCCGGCCGGCACATCACCGCGCAGCGCCGCGGCGAACTCGCCGAACGGGCCGCGCGCATAATTATCCTCATAACTTAAGTCAACGTTGTAAAACGGCTCGAAATCACTCATGGCTCTCCAGACACTCAACCGACGCCGGACCGCTGCCGGCGCCACAAACACGACGATATATCCACTGTAAAAACAGCGGCAGACCCGCAACACCGGGAGCATTCGCCAGGCCGTCTGCCAGGCTGGTCAGACGCCCATCATCGCGGTGACGAACGACAGTATCGTGATCGCCACATTCACGATCACGAAAATTAGGAACGCAGGCGACGTCCACCCCCAATACGTTCCCGGCGCACTGCGGTTCACCCGCCGATAGGCGCGCAATCCCCCGCCGTATTTCACCAGCACGACGATCAGGCCGATGATCGAAACACCCAAAAGTCCCAGCGTATACGCCGTGTCCCCCGCGTCGCCGAACAGGCCCGCCAGCCACGGCAGCACGCCTCCGAGCACGGCGTTGTTGAACACGTGCAGCACAATCGACCACACCAGCGAATACTCCATCGCCACGAACCCGAACAGCAAACCGCAGCCGAACGCGAACAGGCCCTGCACCACATCGTCATGGAACAGGCCGAACATCAGCGCGCTGGTCACGATGGCGAAATTCCGGCCGAGCGGCTTCAGGCCGCGCATCAGCACGCCACGGAACACCAGCTCCTCGGCGACCGGCGCGGCAAGGCCGACATACAGCCACATCCAAATGTTGGTCGAGGCCTCGCTGATGTTGTCGGATGTGGGCGATTGCAACGTGGTGCCGAACATCGAGAAGCCGAGCTGGATCAGGACGATCGCCGTCTGGATCGCCATGACCAGGATGATGAACGTCAGCAGCCACGATGGTTTCATACGCGCATGGCCGGGCTCGCCGAGCCAGAAGTCGCGACGGAATATCATCCTGCGGCGCATCGGCAGTATGAAGCCCATGCCGCCGAGCACCGTGAGCAGCATGATCACGCCGGTCAGCTGCACGAGGGCGGCGCTGAGCAACTCGGCCGTCAGCGTTCCTCGCCCCGCGGCTCCGCTCAGGCCCAGTATGATGCCGATGACAAACGAGGCCAGTACGTTCACGCCCATGAACACGCCCTGGTAGGCGAATATCAGGCCCGCGTGGCGGGTGACGGTGCCTCGCAGCCAGCGGCGGCGGGCCTTGACCGGGTCGATCGGGACGGGCTGGGCGACAGGGATGGGCGGCGCGACGAGTCGTCGCGCCGAGGAATATGGAGGATACGGAGGGTATGGCGGGTACAGCTGTGACGGATATGGCGGATACGACTGGATCGGCTGGCGCATCCCCGGCCGACCTGTTCCTGACGGAATCGGAGGCATCGGACGTGGCTCAGAAGCCGGTGCCCATTGTCCCGCCACCGGCGGCTGCGAGTGGCCGACCGGCTGAGGCCGGTTCACGGATTGCGGCGGATTCACAGGCCGTGAATACGGCAAAGGCTGCGGCGTTTCGCCGGCCGTCCATTGCATCGGCTGCCCAACTTGCTGCGGGGCGTCACCGGCAGGCATCTGGAGTTTTTCGGGGTTTCCGTCTCCAGCAGCCGGCTGCCGCTGGCCTTCCGGTTCCATCTCATCATCAGGTTGCCCATGGGCCTGTTGCCGATCGTTCATGCTCATGGTTCAACAGTACGCCGTGTATCGCCCATCAACGTCAGTGTCGACATCTCATGTGGGCCCGATATGCCTGTGGGCGACATTTTCAAGCCTTGATTGGCGATATCTCGCTTTCAAGGGGTTGATTCGAGTCCCATGGGACATCTATCTGCGTTTCAGGGGGTTGGTAGCCAAGTATGAACGCCTCCAGAACGGCACGGTTCCAATGGCGATTGGCGCTCAATACTCCAGGTATCGCGTTTCGGCACCCCCTCGAAACGTAGATAGATGTTTCGCGACCGTCGAATCAACCCCTCGAAATGCAGATAGCGTCGGATCGTAGACCTCGAATCACACTCACGATGTGGGACCACCCCCAGTCGCTTCGCGACAGCCCTTCGGGCCCTGCAGTCAAGGACGCCCGTCCTGCGGGCGCGACCTTATTTGCTCGCCGGCCGGCTCGCCTTCGCCTACGGACGGAACCACCGGCCGTAAGGCCGACTGGGAAAAAACACCGGCAAAACACCATGTCAACGCAAAAGGCCCTCCGAAGAGGGCCTTTTGCACATTGCGGTTATTCCGGAATCACTCGGAGTCGCGGGATTCCTCCGAACCGGCGTCAGAGTCATCCGCGGCCGGAGCGGCATCATCGAACTGCACGGTCTGCGTATCAGCCGTATCAGCACCATCGGCCACCAGTCCGCTCTCGGCGGCGCCCTCGTCCTCGCCCTGCACGTGTGCGCCCGTAGCGCTCTGACGCTTCCGGGCCACGGTGACGCCCACGCCAATCGCGGCCAGCACCACGACAAGCACCACGACGATGGCGATCGACGCACCCGTGTCGGACAGCCCCTCCTGCGGCACGGCAACAACATCAGCGGCATTGGCAGCGACACCGGTCGCGCCCATGGCAGCGGCCGTCGCCACCGCGGCGACCACGCTCATCAGCTTCTTACGCACGCTCATCACGTCCTTTCCTTTACGAACATCCAAGCACCGATGGTATCGCGACGAATTGACTGTTGCGTGGGGAAAAACCTTCAGCCCAGCAGGGCGAGCAGGTCGTCCTTGGTGAGCGCGGCCATCGACCGTCCGGTGGCGGAGGACGCGGAATCCACGAACCGTTGCGCGAGGTCTGTCTTGCTGCGCTGGAGGTTGAGGATGCGCTCCTCGATCGTGTCCTTCGCCACGATCTGATACACGTTGACGTCCTGTGTCTGGCCTATGCGGTGGGCGCGATCGGTGGCCTGATCCTGCGCGGCCGCGTTCCACCACGGATCGGCGTGCACGACCACGCATGCGCCGGTCAGGTTCAGGCCCGTGTTTCCCGCCTTGAGCGAGATCAGGAACACCGGCGTCGCGTCGGCGTTGAACCGGTCCACCAGCTCCAGACGGCGTTTCTTCGGCGTCGCTCCGGTGATCATGTCGTATTCCACGCCGTCGGCCCGCAGCCGTTGCGCGATCAGGTCGAGGTAGCTGGTGAACTGCGAGAAGATCAGCATCTTGCGGCCGGCATCACGGCAGGAGTCCACCAGTTCGATGATGGCGTCCAGTTTCGCGGAGCTTACGGTCTTGCGCGCCTTCGACTGTTTCACAGGCTGTTTCACGGACTGCTGTGGGTCTTTCGCGGCGGATTGCACCCCTGCGCTCAAGGCACTGGCATGCCCGTCGGCGTTCTCGTATATCAGCCGCGGGTCGCAGCATACTTGCCGCAGTCGGGTCAGCTGCGCCAGAATCTGGATTTTGCCGGTGTTGAAATCGGCCGGACGCTGCCTCAGGATGACCGAGCGCAGCTGCTGCTCCAGTGCCGCATACAGCTTGCGCTGCTCCCCCTGCAGCTGCACTGTGATGACGTTCTCGATCTTGTCGGGCAGATCCTTGAGCACCTGCGACTTAAGACGGCGCAGGATGAACGGCCCCACGAACGATTGCAGTTTCTTCTGTGCGGTCTCGTCGCCGCTCAGCACCGGCATCTCGAACCGTTCGCGGAAATGCGCGTACGAGCCGAGCATGCCGGGCATCAGGAAATCGAAGATGCTCCACAGCTCGCTCAGCCGATTCTCGATCGGAGTGCCGGTCAGGGCGAAACGATGCACTGCGGTGACGGAGCGCACGGCTTTCGACACCTTGGTAGCGGCGTTCTTGATGTACTGTGCCTCGTCGAGCGTCATGCAGTAGAACTCAAGTCCCGCATAGTCGTCGATGTCGCGCCGCAGCAGGTCATACGAGGTGACGAGCACGTCGGGAACGTCGTCGGACGCGGCCGCGGCCGATGCCGGCCTTGCGGATTCCCGCGTCGGAGACACACCGGTGTCCTGCTGTGCGGCGCGCACGCCGTCAAGCATCGCGCGACGTTCCGGTTTGGTGCCGGCGATGGCCTCCACGCGCAGCTCGGGAGTGTGCTTCGCTACCTCGGCTACCCAGTTGTACACCAGCGAGGCCGGGCAGACGATCAGATTCGGACGGTGCTCGGCCCGGGACTCCTTGTGCCGTGCAAGCAGCAGCGACAGCAGCTGCACGCTCTTGCCCAAACCCATCTCGTCGGCGAGGATACCCCCGAATCCCTTGTCGCACACGGCATTGAGCCAGCGGAACCCCTCGGCCTGATACGGCCTCAGCACGGAGACCAGCGCAGCGGGAACGCGGTACGTGGACGGATCGATCACGCGCAGGCCGTCCAGGTATGCGGTGAAGCTTGCGTCCTTCGCGTCGTCGTCGACCTGATGGTCCAGATAGTACGCCTCATAGGCGGGCACCGTGATCGAGCCGGATTCCAGATCGGCGGCCCGCAGTCCCAGGTCATCCGCGATCTCGTCGACGTCGGACATATCCACGTTGCGCATGTCGACGAAGGAGCCGTTGCGCAGCCGGTGGAATCTGCGGCGCCGACGGTAGCTCGCCAGCAGGCCCGGCACGTCGTCCGGGTCGATTTCGTCGGCGATCGGCGATATCTCCACGAGCCCGGATTTCACCGAAAGGCCTATGGAGATCGTCGGGCGCGGCATGGCGGTCAGGCCGTCGAACGCGGGCGTCGCCATCACGTCGCCCAAACCGCGCAACACCGCCAATCCTTCGGTCAGCAGACGGTATATCGCCTCGTCGTCGGACTCGGGGATGGCGGCCACGGCACCGGACGGGCGCGGGAAATAGTGGAGCATCGCCTCGACTGCGAGTCGCTCCATCTCCTTGTCGCGCATGGACGCGTCGACGCCGACGCCGTCGAACACGTGGTAATGCTTGTCACCATAATGAGCCTGCGCGTCGCACGTCACCCCGGCGCGGTCGCGGTCGAGGTAAAACGCGAGCCTGCAGGGCACACGCATTTTCGCCAGCAGCTCGGGCGGCACGTCGATGATCAAGCCGCCGTGCGCCGGAACTCCGGTTTCACGCCCAGCTGGCGGCACGAGCCGGTCAAAGACCGATGACGCGGCGGAACCGTCCTCCGCGTTCGGACCGGCGGATGCGCCAATGGCGTCGACCGACCGCCCGGCCTCGTTCTCCTGGCGGGAGACCAGTTGCGGCAGTACCGTGCGCACGAAACGATCCACATCACTTTCGCTCAGATACATCGCCTCGCGATCGTTTTCACCGCACAGCAGGCTCAGCAGTGCCCGTTTCTGCGCAAAATCGGCATCGCACCGGTATATCGTCGCACGATCGACGCTCAGCAGCGCCCGACCACCCGACCCCACGCCCGCGCCCGATTCGGCTTGGGAAAACGGCCGCGCGATCACGTAATGCGAGCGCTGTCCTTCAATGAATCGTTCCACGCGCTGCGCATGCCGTATCACGTAACCGGCCGCCGCCGTACTGCCGTTCGAGGCCTCGGGATCGTCGCCGCGTTCCACCGCAAGGCCGAGATCGGGATTGCCGTCCACGACTGATACGCGCATCGTCGGCGCGTAGAACCGTGCCGGAGCCGTGTATTCCACCGTGTCTTCGGTGCCGACGTACGTATCGAGCAGTTCGGCGACCTCACCGTCCGACAACGTCAGCGTCGCGTCATCCGACTGACGCCGGTAATAGTAGGAGTATGCGCTGTTGTCGTTGTTGATGACGGCGCGGATGTCCTGCGCGCGAGAGAGCACGTCGAGCAGGTTCCGCGAGCGCTCGTCAAAGGCGTCGCGCGAGTGCACGAACGCGAGCTTCTTGCCGTATGCGACGAACTCGCGGTTTTTCACGGATTGCAGCAGCGAGGCGATGTCCTTGACCACATAGGAGATGCCGCGCGACGGCACTTCGATGCGGAATTTCGCCACGCAGCTGTTCAGCGAGAAACTCAAGGAGAGCCGCAGCGACACGCTGGCGATGGGCATGAACCGCGCCGTCTGGGCTGCGCCGGCGACACCTCCGGAATCAGCCAGTCCGCCGATTTCCTTCAACAGGTCGAGCTGCCGGCTCTGCGATCTGCGGGTGCGCTCGTCGTCCTGCTGCCGCATGAACAGGTCAAGCGCGCGGGTCGTGCGCACGGCAGGTTGCCGGGGAACCAAGCCTGCGGCTCCGCGACCGATACCGTTCGTGGAGCCGTTACCGTCGTCGGCCGCGGCGAAGTCATCCGGATGTTCGTTGTACGCCATGACCAGCGCGATGACATGCTTGCACACGCCCCGGAACCGGCCGTATGCGGGGCATGTGCACGATGACTGGCCGACCTTGCCCGCGTCGGTGTCGATCGCGGCGGAGACGCGGTAATCGTCCGCGTACCGGTCGGCGCCTTTGACCAGCGCTGTCAGGCGTACGTTGGCCCGCGCGCCCGTCAGCATGGTGCCCGAGGTACGTGGCGAATCCGGCACGTTGAACGATACGGCCATGTCGTGCATACGCCCGGATTTCAGCACGTCCTTCGCACGAAAATACACGGCGTTGCCGCCGAGCCGGCGCAGTTCGGCGTCGTCGACGAAGGGCGTCAGCGGCGCGGCACCGGCAGTGTCGTCTGCCATGTCGGCGTACGAGCCGCGAGCGCCGTACGTGACGCCGTCATCGTCGGCATCACCGTCGGAGAAGTCGCGGTACTGGCCGCCGCCGGAGCGGGAACCATACACGGACGCATGCCAATCCATCAATGCCCCTTCCGTTGCAGCGGGCGACAATCACGCCCGTGCATGCCATCATGACCGGCCAACATCCCGGTCGATATACGGATACGACATTAACAGGTTTCACTCCGCTCAACCAACACCGGCGCAAAGGCATCGCTGGCTGAGGCTGGCCCGATCGGTCAGATGATGCCGCGGTCGCTCAGCGGGCCCGCCCAGTCGCTCTCTTCGGGCTCGCGGGCGGACTGGATGGGTTCCTCGGCCCAATGCTTGGCGGGGATGGTCTTGGGCTTGAACGGGAACTTCTCGGCGCGCATCTTCTCGTAGGCGGCGATGTCGTCCTCATGCTGCAACGTCAGGTCGATGTCGTCGTAGCCGTTCATCAGGCGCCAGCGCACGTAATCGCCGACCTCGAACGGCAACGTCACGTCGCCGCAGGTGACGGTGCGCTGCTCAAGGTCTACGGTCATCTGACGACCGGGCTCCTCGTCCAGCAGCTTCCACAGGAGTTCGACGGACTCCTGCGGCATGATGGCCGCCAGCACGCCGTTCTTGGCGGTGTTGCCGTAGAAAATGTCGGCGAAGCTCGGCGCGATCACCACGCGGAAACCGTAATCGTGCAGCGCCCACACCGCGTGCTCGCGCGATGAGCCGATGCCGAATTCGGGGCCGGCCACGAGAATCTGCCCCTTGCCGGCATATTCCGGCTGGTTCAGCACGAAATTCGGGTCGCGGCGCCAGGCGTAGAACAGCGCGTCATCGAAACCGGACTTGGTCACGCGCTTCAGGAACACCGCGGGGATGATCTGGTCGGTGTCGACGTTGGAGCGGCGCAGCGGCACGCCCACGCCGGTCAATGTGGTGAGTTTTTCCATGGATATCAGGCTTTCAATTCTTGCCCCCGCTGGCGGGGGCTGTCGGCTTTGCTGACTGGGGGGGGGTGGCGCCAGTGCGCGGCACTCCGACCCACCCTCAGTCAGTCTTCGACTGACAGCTGCTGCCAGCGGGAGCCAGTGTGCAGTATTTACAGGTCGGCGGGCGACGAGATCGTGCCGCGAATGGCGGTCGCGGCGGCGACGGCGGGCGACGCGAGATGCGTGCGCGAGCCCTTGCCCTGGCGTCCTTCGAAGTTGCGGTTCGATGTGGAGATGGAGCGCTCACCCGGCACCAGCTTGTCCGGGTTCATGCCCAGGCACATCGAGCAGCCAGCGTTGCGCCATTCGGCGCCGAAGTCCTCGAACACCTTGTCGAGTCCTTCCTTCTCCGCTTGCAGGCGCACGCGCGAGGACGCGGGCACGACGAGCACGCGGTGGATGTTCTCGGCCTTGTGGTGTCCCTTCATGATCGAGGCGGCCTGGCGCAGGTCGTCGATGCGGCCGTTGGTGCACGAGCCGATGAACACGGTGTCCACGGCGATGTCCTTGATCGGCATGCCGGGCTTGAGTCCCATGTAGGTCAGCGCCCGCTCGGCGGCGGCGCGCTTGGTGGCGTCGGCGATCTTGTCGGGCTCCGGCACGTTCGCGGTGATTGGCAGGCCCTGGCCGGGGTTGGTTCCCCACGTCACGAAGGGGCCGAGCTTGGTCGCGTCGATGTCCACGACCTTGTCGAACACGGCGTCGTCATCGGTCTTGAGCGTCTTCCAGTAGGCGACGGCCTGATCCCACAGCTCGCCTTCGGGCGCGTGCGGACGGCCCTTGAGGTATTCGAACGTGGTCTCGTCCGGCGCGATCATGCCGGCGCGGGCGCCCGCCTCGATGGACATGTTGCACACGGTCATGCGTTCGTCCATCGTGAGGTTGCGGATCGCCTCGCCGCGGTATTCGATGACGTAGCCCTGACCGCCGCCGATGCCGATCTTCGCGATGATCGCCAGAATAATGTCCTTGGCGGTGGCGTCCGCCGGCAGCTTGCCGTTCACGTTGATCGCCATCGTCTTGAACGGCTTGAGGCTCAGCGTCTGCGTCGCCATCACGTGCTCGACCTCGGAGGTGCCGATGCCGAACGCGAGCGCGCCGAACGCGCCGTGCGTGGACGTGTGGGAGTCGCCGCACACGATGGTCATGCCCGGCTGGGTCAGGCCCAGAATCGGGGCGAACGCGTGGACGATGCCCTGATCGGCGTCGCCCAGCGGGTGCAGCCGCACGCCGAACTCCTTGCAGTTCTTTTCCAGCGTGCTCAGCTGCAGGGCGGATGTCTTGTCCGGGTTCGGGCGGTCGATGTCGACCGTCGGCGTGTTGTGATCCTCTGTGGCGATCAGCTGATCGACGTGACGCGGCTTGCGCCCGGCCAGGCGTAGACCCTCAAACGCCTGCGGGCTCGTTACTTCATGCATGAGCATCAGGTCGATGTACAGCAAATCGGGTGCGCCGTCGCTCCCCTGCCGCACCAGATGGTCGGCCCAGACTTTCTCGGCCAATGTGGTTCCCATTCGGGACCTCCTCAAATTTCCTCGCGCAAGGTATTGCCCTCACGCTTTTTATGTGGTAATAAGCGTATGGGCAAGGGCACGTCGAGAACTTCCCTAGGCCGATATATGAGATAAATACATGGCCATAAAACGGCGAAAACACGGCGATGCTTGAATTATTCTTGTTTTTTGCGGTTCTTGTCGCAAATATCGCGATATTACCGGCCTGCCATTAACAGAAAAGCGCCCACGTTACTTTTGCATTTCATTATGTGAGATGGCATAATGCTTCATTATGACTTCTCTGACGCAACCACTGGCCACAAGTATGGCCGATGAACGACAGCGTGCCGACGACGAGATGCATGACGACGGCACCGTGACCAGCACCATGACAGCGGACGCCATCGAGTACACCATCAGCGGAGAGATCCATTCCGGCGTCGGTGTACTCGACAAAACCGTGAAGATTTTGGACGCGCTGGAATCCGGTCCCGCGACTCTCGGACAGCTGGTGTCGGCCACCGGCCTGGCGCGACCGACCGCCCACCGTCTGGCTATCGCGTTGGAGCGCCACCGCTTCGTGCTGCGCGATCAGCACGGACGATTCGTGCTTGGCTCGCGTTTCGCCGAGCTTGCCGCCGCAGCGGGCGAGGATCGTCTGCTGACCGCGGCGGGGCCGATTCTGCAGACACTGCTTGACCGGACCGGCGAATCCGCGCAAATCTACCGCCGTCAGGGCGATCAGCGCGTGTGCATCGCCGCGGTGGAACGCGCCAGCGGCCTGCGCGATTCGATTCCCGTGGGCGCGATGCTGTCGATGGAGGCCGGGTCGGCCGCGCAGATTCTGCTCGCCTGGGAGGATTCCGAACGGCTGCATCAGGGGCTGAGGCACGCCAAGTTCACCGCCGCGAAGCTCGCCGCCGTGCGCAAGCGCGGTTGGTCCGAATCAGTGAACGAGCGTGAAGAGGGCGTCTGCTCCATCTCCGCGCCGATCCGCAACGCCTCCGGTCAGGTCATCGCCGCGATTTCCATTTCCGGCCCGTCAGGCCGTATGGGCAACTCGCCCGGGCGCCGTTACGCCCCACTGGTCATGGCCGCCGGCAAATACCTGACCGACGCCCTGCTCAAGGCCAGCTCCGTTCGCTGACGGCGCCGGCGACGGACGGGCGCAGAGCCCAGCAGGCTGTCGAGCGCAGCGGATCAGTGGAGCGCCCCCGCTGGCGGGGGCGCTCCTTGGCATCAGACAATGCCTGACGACTCAGCCCGTCAGCGGGGGCGTCCCTTTTTGCTCAGATCTTCTTCAATGCGGCAGCGACCCCGGCGAGCAGGCCGGGTTTCCTCAGCAGATTGACGCCATCGGCGGCGTTCGACTGCCCTTCGACCGCATAGGTGTACGCCTTGTTGGAGCTCGGTTTTCCGACCAGCTCGCCGAATGTCAGCAGCTGCGTCCGCGGGCTGTACGGGTGGCGGATGTCGAACTCGAACAGTCTTGCCGCACGATTCGCCGCGGCCGGTCCGTACGAGCCGAATCCGCAGGTCGGCGTCGCCACCAGCATCATCCCGTTGAGCGAGCCGACGAAACCATTGCGATGGTCATGGCCCACAACCACTCCTATATATCCGTCCGTGTCGCGCAGTGCGGCGAACTCGCCGCAATCCTCGTCAGGACAGCTCACGCCTTCGCCCAGATAGCCGCCCGGGAGCGTCCGGTCATCATCGAGCACGTAATACTGCGCATCGTACTTGCGATACCCCTGTATGGCGTTATCGGCGTTCGCCGGCATGACCTTCAGCACGTCATAAAACTGCGGCAACGGCATATGCTGGAACACCAGGGAGCGGACGCCGAGCCACCGCGGCACGTCGTGCACGAAACGCAGCGCGGCGTCGCTCGGCCGGCCATAGCCGCCCTCCCGTGCGTAATCGCCGGAATTGAGCACCACCAGACCCAGCACGGCACGTTGGCGATCCTGATCCAGGACAGGCATTGCGAACGTGCCGGGCTCGCATGCGGCCACTGGCTGATCCGGCAAACCGGATGACGGCACCGAACGCACCAGGAAGCCGGGATTCGCGGCGGAATCGTCCATATTGCACGGCGGGTTGATGCACCCCGGGAACTCACGGTACAGCGCGTCCAGCTCGGCCGGGCTCAGCCCGCACTGCGCATCATGGTTGCCGTAGGTGACGGCGAATGGTATGCCGCGGTCGATCAGCGGCTGCAGGAACGCACTGATGCCGGCACGCACCTTGGCCCGCGTGCGCTCGATCTTGCCGCGCCGCGCCGGCTCCCACTGCCGCTTGCGGAACGTGTCGCGGTACGCGTCGTCGTATCCGGCGATCTGGTTGCCGGTGAATATGACGACGTCGGGGCGCGCGGCGTCCAGCGACGCCTCGATCAGCCGGATGGTGTCTTTGGAGACCTTCGGACCATCCTGTATGTCCGCCAGCTGCAACACGCGGAACTTGCCGGAACGGTGGAACTGGAGACGTCCCAGACGCGCCGAGATGGACACCGGGCGCTCGTCATCGGGGCCGCTAGCGGATGCCGGCGCTGCAATCTGGTTGAAATCCGTCATAACTCACAGCGTAGTACATACCACCTTGACCGTGCCTGACAGCACTATGGCGTGTCTTGAGCGGGCCGGGACACTGAATTACGGGTTGAAATCGCCGTTCTTGGCAATTCCCCGTGTGAAATCGCCGTTTTAAGGTTCAAAAACGGCGATTTCACACGGGGAATAGTAGATTTCGGCGATTTCAACCCGTATTTTGGACGGATCCGGCCTATAGGCCACGAATCCGCCGGCTGAATGCGCCGGGAAACAAAAAAGCCCTCGCTTCCGCGAGAGCTTCATTCGCTGGGATGCCTGGACTCGAACCAAGAATGGCTGAACCAGAATCAGCTGTGTTGCCAATTACACCACATCCCAATTTGGCAGGCGTGGCAACTTCGAAAAGTTGTCCGTCGTACCCCCGACCGGATTTGAACCGGTGTTGGCGCCGTGAGAGGGCGTAGTCCTAGACCGCTAGACGATGGGGGCTTGAGTTATCCGCTGTGCGGCGTGCCGCGCAACAGATGAAAACTATACGGCAATATCCAGCCCACTGCAACTCACGGCGTGTCGCGAGGATTTCCAACGGTTTTGGGACGGGCTCTTGACCACCGACGAAATCCGATAGACTCCAAAATATCCCAACCAATCCAGTCAACAAAAGCGTTATGCGGTAGCATCGAACGAGACGGCACGATGCAGATACGTTAGGCTGCATCTCCACCGACCATCATCGAGGATGGCGAAACGGCTCACGTCAACTGAGCCACAAAGACTGTCAAAAAACCTTATATTGCAACGATATAAGACATGCACTGACGGATTATCACGAATCCTACTGATGAATTTGCATGAATCCTATTGATGAATTATCGGACACTGTATTGATGAAATTGCAAATGAAGCAATGATGATACCACGGACCATCGCGCAAGAGCTCACCCCGATGCTGTCATGGTTCCCGGTCGTCTCAGTGACAGGGCCACGTCAAAGCGGCAAATCCACGCTCATCAAAAACATGCTGCCCGATTACGAATACGTCAATCTTGAAGACGAAACCACCCGCATCAGCGCCATCGATGACCCGGTCGGGTTCATTCGATCACACGGCGCGAAACTCATCATCGACGAGGCGCAACATGCTCCGGGACTGTTCTCGCAGATCCAGGTCGCGGCCGACGAACGAGGCGGCATGGGGCAATACGTGCTGTCCGGCTCGCAAAACTTCCTCATGGAGAAGCGCATTGGGCCAATCTCTGGCGGGGCGCGTGGGCATGCTTCAACTGCCGCCCCTCTCGTATGAGGAGGCGATTCAGCCGGAACCCGACCTCACCGTGGACGAATTCATGTTCCGCGGCGGCTATCCTCACCTCTATGACGTGTCAACGCCGAACGACATCTATTTCCACGACAATGGCCTGCTCAACTATCTTCTCGGGATTCATTCTGCGGAAGAGCTGCTGAACGACCCCAAGCGCGGTGATGTGTTCGAGAATCTCATCATTTCGCAAACCGTGAAGCGATACCTCAACAAGAACAAAGACGGCGAGCTGTACTTCTACCGCGATACCAACCAGAGCGAAATCGACCTCGTAGACGCTACGCAGCGCCGTAGCCCCACCCTCATAGAGATCAAATCGAGAATGACTCCGCGACCAGATTTCTTCAGGCATCTCGCCACCGTCGGGGAAGAACTGGGCGTGCCGGTCGATCGCAGAATCGTCGTGTATCGAGGAACAGAAAACTTCACGGGTAAGAACGGGAGGTATGTTACGGCGGAGCGTTATTTGGGGCGGTAAATCAGCGGAGGAGTTCTGCCCGCCTGATCGGCGGAGACTCCCCCAGTCGCTTCGTGACACCCCTGCGGGGGCAGTATTGTCTACTCGTATGTCGGCTCGCCTTCGATTACGAACGACACCTCCGTTCGCTTCACGGCTCAGCCCGCCAGCGGAGGCGCAAACTCCGCAGATAGCAGACGGCGGGCGGCGTCTTGCGACAGCCGCCCGCCGGATTCCGCATGCGCACAAGCGCTGCGTTACATCACAGGTGCTCGCGCAGGCCCTTCAGTCGAGCGATGGTGAGCGGCTTGCCGACGATCTCCATCGACTCGAACAGCGGCGGGGAGACGCGACGGCCGGATATGGCCACGCGAACCGGGCCGAAGGCGAGACGCGGCTTGTACCCGCCATCCTCCACGAGTGCCTTGTTCAGGGTCTCGTGCAGGTTGTCGGTCTTCCAATCGGCCTCGTCCACGCCCTCAAGCGCGGCGACGGCGGCATCGAGCACGTCGGCGGCGGAGTCCTTGAGCTGCTTCCTGGCATCGTCCGCAGGCTCCAGGTACTCCTCGGTGGACAGCAGGGAGCCGACCATGCCGGCGACCTCGCCCAGCAGGCGCACGCGCGGCTGGATCAGCGGAGCGGAGGCGGTCAGGACGACCTTCTCGCGGTCGGTCAGCGCATCCCAATTGTCGGCCGAGACCACACCGTCGCGGTGCAGGTACGGCACGGAACGGTTGAGGAAGTCCTGCGGCTCAAGCATGCGGATGTGCTCGGCGTTGATGGAGATGGCCTTGTCGATGTCGAAGCGGGCCGGGTTGGCCTTCACGTCGCGCACGTCGAACTTGGCGATCATCTCGTCCATGGAGAACACGTCACGGTCGGGGGCGATGGACCAGCCGAGCAGAGCCAAGTAGTTGAGCAGACCCTCGCGGATGAAACCGTTGTCGCGGTGGTTGAACAGGTTGGACTCCGGGTCGCGCTTGGAGAGCTTCTTGTTGCCCTGGCCCATCACGTACGGCATGTGACCGAACAGCGGCATCTGCTTGGCGATGCCGAGCTCCATCAGGTAGCGGTACAGCACGATCTGACGCGGGGTGGAGCTGAGCAGGTCCTCGCCGCGCAGCACGACGTTGACGTCCATCATCGCGTCGTCAACCGGGTTGGTGAGCGTGTACAGCGGATCGCCGTTCGGGCGCACGATGACATAGTCCGGCACGGAACCGGCCTTGAATTCGATGGTGCCGCGGATGAGGTCGTCGAAGGCGATGTCCTCGTCGGGCATGCGGATGCGCAGCGCGGGCTTGCGGCCCTCGGCGCGGAAGGCGGCCTTCTGCTCCTCGGTGAGGTCGCGGTCGTAACCGTCGTAGCCGAATTCGGCCGGGCGGCCGGCGGCGAGGTTGCGCTCCTTGATCTCGTCCGGAGTGGAGAAGGACTCATAGGCGTAGCCGGCTTCGAGCAGCTTTGCGGCCACATCCTTGTAGATGTCGCCGCGCTCGGACTGGCGGTACGGGCCGTGGGGGCCGCCCACGTCGATGCCCTCGTCCCAGTCGATGCCCAGCCAGCGCAGGGATTCGAGAATCTGGTTGTAGCTTTCCTCGGAGTCGCGCACGGCGTCGGTGTCTTCGATTCGGAAGATCAGCTTGCCGCCGGTGGCGCGGGCTTCGGCCCAGTTGAACAACGCCGTACGGATCATGCCGACATGCGGCGTGCCGGTCGGCGATGGGCAGAAGCGCACGCGAACATGAGCCGGAAGTTCTGGTTTGGTGTCTTTTGAATGTTCAGCTTCAGTCATACGTTCCATTGTGCCGCGTCAACGGGACGTGAGCCGGTTCACTCACTTTTGGTCAATCGGTCTCACGGTCGCGCCGTCGATGGCAGAAGGAACGGCTGCTGGTATGGCGGTCGAAGCGCCGGCTTTGATGGCGGCTTCGACGGCGTTGCGCATGAAGGTTGCTGCGTCGTCCTGCCGATGGGTGACTGTCGGATTCCATGTACGGCGATGTATCGTCAATCCGGCAAGTGCGCCTCGGTCAGGATATTTCGGCGCGCTCAGGCGGCGAGACCGGCGAACAGCGTCGCCCAATCCTGCGACTCGTCCTCGCGGATCTCGCGCTGGTCCATGACCTTGTTCTGATCGTTATTCATGATTGTCCCCTTGTATTACTACTTATACAGCTCCAATTGCTTGTTTCGATTCCATCACCGCAACCGAAATTATCGTTGATACTCATATATCGCAACCACTGGCAAAACGCAAATCGTGTTAGCGCGCACAGCGAGTCGTCACACAATCCCTACACTCATGTATGTAAACGGTCACACGCGGCACTCCCCGTTGCCTTGTTTACACCCCTTTCGTTCCGCCGCTCGCTCCCGCCAGTCAATGCGGTGCGCCAACTCCTTCCATGCTGGTTCGCCTCGCAAGCCCGCCCCTCCTACTTGTCAGCGCGCTGGATCCTTCCGACCATTCCCGCCCGAGACGCACCACCGTTCCTGCTGATTGCGCATTGCCCACCTACCCCGTGTTCGTACATGCCGCGCTCATTCACACCGCTACCTTCACCCGGTTTCTTTGGGACTGCCCCATATCTTTGCTGCGCCGCAAGGCCCACATACGTGCCTACACTCCCGTCACTCCCCGAGTTGCGTCCTTAAGTGCGCGCCGAAACGACAAGCGCGCGAACATAAGGACGCAAATGCCCCTGTTTGCGTCCCTATGTGCGCACGGTCGTCGTTTCGGCGCGCACTTAGGGACGCAAACGAGCGGATTCGTGCTCGTACACTGGAGATTCCACGCTTGACGAGCTTCATATCATCGAATGGCATCCCCACCGCCATTCACTCATCATCGACAGTGCACTCGCAATATGTCGCAGCCAAGCCACAACATAATCAAGCGCCACCACACGAAAAGAGTCCGCAACACCACTTTCTCGGTTTCAAGGGGTTGATCGCAGCCCTCGCAGACATCTATCTGCATTTCAAGGGGTTGCTTTTCGTCAATCCTCCCTATATTGATGGCGATATTCCGCCCCTCATACTTCGTATACTGGCAGACAGCAACCCCTCGAAACGTAGATAGATGTTTGGGCGAGACGAAATCACCCCCTCGAAACGCAGATGCCGCTTTCGCGCCGAAGGATGAAGTTCCTGTTATCCGACCGAGTCACGCGAAGCCCAAACACGTGCGAATATGAGGGAACAACCCATGAAACCGTTGCAACGCCACGACAATCTGGCTGGCACATCACATCCAGCCGGCCAAATCGGCGATGGTCAGCCCGCGATAGTCAACGATTGCCTCATCGCACAGCCCACTGTCGCTCATATCCACACGAGCATGACCGGTGACCGCGACCACCGTCGCGCCCGACGCCCGAGCCGCCGTCAACCCGGGCTTGGAATCCTCGAAAACCAGACACTGACCAGCACCCGACGCATCGGCCGGCAGCCCGACCATCGACGCCGCACGCCAATACGGCGCCGGATCGGGCTTCGGCGTCACATCGTCGTTGCCGCACACATAGCCGACGAACGCGCCCTTAGGCGCCTGCGCCATCACATTCTCGACGATCTCGCGCGGGGAGCCGGTCACCAGCACGGCCGGAACGTGCGCCGCCGCCAGACCGGACAGCACATCGCGAACGCCCTCAATCCACGGCAGACGCTCCTTTTCCATGCGCAGCACCTCATCGGACAGGTGCCGCACGATTGCATCGCCATCCCAATCGACCCCCGCACCGCGCAGCAGACGCACGGTCTCGGGGAAGGCCGCCCCCTGCAGCGCATCGGCGAGCGTGTCGCTCCATTCCCCGCCACAGGAGCGCACCAAGGTCTCCTGAGAGCGCACCCAATACGGATCGGAATCGATCAGCGTCCCGTCCAAGTCGAAGAACACGGCCTTCATCATCGGCATCCTCCTTGATTTCACAAGCCATTTCACGAGCCACTAGCATCGTAGCCCATGAACCCAGCGGGGAAACGGTCCGCCCCGAGAACAGCAGAAAACAGCAATGCCCCGGCAATCCGGCAAACACATGTCCACCGGCGGGAGACATGCCATGGCGGCCCGATGCCGCGCCGTCACACCGACTCCTGCGCGAAGCCGCCCGTCGAGACCGAGGTGCCTCATTTAAGAATGAGCGCGAAATCCGCAGTGGTGCCTCACCGGTTT
>OCPU01000062.1_pt1 | contig 121789 bp, 114 predicted proteins | sample 1538661 | NCBI WGS metagenome assembly OCPU01 (sample SAMN04571716, study PRJEB22368) | human gut metagenome | biome: human gut; material: stool | host: Homo sapiens | place: Luxembourg | collected 2012-10-19
CCGAACGGTCATCAGCTTGAGCTTGACGAGATCGAGCCTCGTACATTCTCATTCAATGCGCCGTACGGCGCCTGCCCCGTATGCACCGGCATCGGATACAAGCTGGAGATTGATCCGGAACTGGTGATTCCCGATCCCAGCAAAACCCTGAATGAGAATGCCATCGAACCGTGGGGCATGACCAAAGGCACTGGCGAATATTACCGTCATGTGCTTGAGGGGCTCGGCGATGAGATGGGATTCGATCTTGACACTCCTTGGAAGGATCTTCCGGAGGAGGCTCGTCAGGCCATCATGTATGGGCGTGATTTCAAGGTTCAAGTCTCATATCGTAATCGTTGGGGTCGTATGCGCGAATACTCCACCGGTTTTGAAGGTGTAGTGCGCACACTGATGCGCAGGCATGACGAGACCGATTCCGACCAGATGAAACAGTACTACGAATCGTACATGCGTGAAGTGCCATGCCAGGCATGCCAAGGGCGTAGACTTCGCCCCGAGGTATTGGCGGTGACCGTTGGCGGCGAGTCCATCGCCGACGTGTGTGACATGTCCGCCGAGAAAAGCCTCGCATGGGTGAATGGCTTGCAGCTTGAAGGGTCTGCCGCCCAGATTGCAGGTGAAGTGCTGAAGGAGATTCGTGCCCGTCTTGGATTCCTCAACGACGTCGGACTCAACTACCTGACGTTGTCCCGTGCGGCCAAGACCTTGTCTGGCGGCGAGGCACAGCGTATCCGTTTAGCGACTCAGATCGGTTCCGGACTGGTGGGCGTGATGTATGTGCTTGACGAACCGTCCATTGGCCTGCATCAGCGAGACAACGAACGCCTGATCACCACGTTGCATCACCTACGCGATCTCGGCAATACGCTGATTGTTGTGGAGCATGATGAGGACACCATCAAGAACGCCGACTGGGTCATCGACATCGGACCGGGAGCTGGCGAGCATGGTGGCGAGGTCATCTATTCTGGCCCCGCAAAAAAGCTCATTGACGCTCCACGCTCGGTTACAGGAGACTATATCGCTGGTCGCAGAAAGATCGAAGCGCCACAGTCCCGACGCAAAGTACGCAAAACCAAACAACTGCGCGTGGTCGGAGCCCGTGAAAACAATCTGAAGGATCTGACGGTTAATTTCCCACTGGGAATCTTCACCTGCGTGACGGGCGTTTCCGGTTCCGGCAAGTCCACTTTGATCAATCAGATTCTGTATCCAGTGCTTGCCGACAAACTTAACGGCGCACGCATCGTTCCCGGCAAACATACCCGGGTGGAAGGCGTGGACCAATGTGACAAAGTGATCCACGTCGATCAGAACCCGATTGGGCGTACCCCTCGTTCCAACCCGGCAACCTATACCGGAGTATGGGACAAGATCCGCACGTTGTTTGCTAAAACTCCTGAAGCTCAGGTACGCGGATATGGTCCAGGGCGTTTTTCGTTCAATGTCAAAGGCGGACGGTGCGAAGCGTGCCACGGCGACGGCACGCTGAAGATTGAAATGAACTTCCTGCCGGACGTGTACGTGGACTGCGAGGAATGCCATGGCAAACGTTACAACCGCGAAACGCTGGAGGTGAAATACAACGGCAAATCCGTTGCCGATGTGCTTGATATGCCAATCGAAGAGGCTGCCCAGTTCTTCAAGGCCTATCCTTCCATTTCTCGCTATCTCGACACACTCGTTCAGGTGGGACTTGGATATATCCGACTTGGACAGCCAGCTCCAACGCTTTCCGGCGGCGAATCGCAGCGAGTGAAACTTGCCACGGAATTGCAGCGAAGGTCCACAGGCAAAACCGTATATATTCTTGACGAACCGACCACAGGCTTACATTTTGAGGATGTGCGCAAACTACTGCTTGTTCTGCAGGGATTGGTAGACAAAGGCAATACCGTCATCGTTATCGAGCACAACCTCGATGTAGTCAAATCGGCTGACTGGCTTATTGATCTTGGCCCAGAGGGCGGAGATGGAGGCGGCACCATCGTCACTGAAGGCACGCCGGAACAGGTGGCGCAGTGCGAGCGATCCTGGACCGGCAAATTCCTTAGGGGCATGCTGTGAGCACACCCATTGAACGTCACAGTCCGGAAGTCTGGCGCAAAACCGTCGAGCAGATGAGCGTTGACGGCAGTGATGCCGTAGGGAGTGCCCTTTCTGACGGAAATGCTCCTTCCTGCGGAGGAGTGAACAAGAATGGCGCGCCTCTGCTGGGAGATTCGCGTGACCTGTTTCGTCCGAAAACATCTGATATTCCGGCACAGCCGGGCGTCTATAAGTGGCGAGACGGTGAAGGCAGGGTCATTTATGTGGGCAAGGCCAAAAACCTGCGCAACCGTTTGACCAACTACTTCCAGCCGTTGTATCAGCTGCATCCACGCACCCAGACCATGGTGCTTACGGCACGCAGCTTGGAATGGACGGTCGTAGGTACCGAACTTGAGTCATTGACGTTGGAATACACGTGGATCAAAGAGTTTGATCCACGATTCAACGTCGTGTTCCGAGACGACAAAACCTACCCGTATTTGGCGATCTCATCCGCAGAGCATGTGCCGCGGGTGTGGGTGACCAGAAGTCGCAAACGTCGAGATACCAGATATTTCGGCCCCTATGCCAAGGTGTGGGATTTGCGGCATAGTCTTGATCGGCTGCTGAAAACTTTCCCCGTGCGCACATGTTCGCAAAACGTCTATCACAAGGCGGAAGTTACCCGGCGCCCATGCCTGTTGGCTTCGATCGGCAAATGTTCAGCACCTTGCGTCGGGCGCATCAGTGCAGCGGAACACCGGAAAATGTGCGAACAGCTCGTCGGCGTGCTGACCGGTCGCATCGGCAAATCGTATATCGCGCAGCTCACTCGCGAAATGAAAGAAGCAAGTGCTGAACTTGAGTTTGAAAAGGCAGCACGATTGCGTGACCAAATCCAAATGCTGTCCACGGTGGTCGAGCAGAATGCCGTAGTATTCGATTCCGATGTCGATGCCGATTTTTTCGGCGTCGAATCGGATGAGCTGGAAGCATCCGTGCATGCATTTTACGTACGTGCCGGTTCCATTCGCGGGGAACGCAATTGGAGCGTGGAACGGGTTGAGGATGTGACAGACGAGGAGCTGATCGCAGACCTCATCGTGCAAGTGTATTCGGAAACCGCGGGGGATACGTCCAATGTCTCCCAGTCGACCGTCGTCACCGAACAACGTAATGCCATCGGATCAACGCAAACCGTGACTGCGACCGATGCTTTGGCGCGCGCGCAGGCAACGCGAGAACGCAATGAACGTCAGGGGCAGACTGGTCGTGCGGATTTGCTCGCCCCCATCTCTCCGGTGCCGCGTGAGGTGATCGTTCCCATCGAGCCAGCCCGGCGTGAGGAGTTGGAATCGTGGCTCAGCGGACTGCGCGGCGGTGCTGTGAACATTCGCACGGCCAGCAGGGGAGGCAAAAAGCAACTCCTGGACCGTGCCAACGACAATGCCAGGCAGGCGATGCAGCGCAGCAAAATGAACCGTATCAGCGATATGGGCGCCCGCACTACGGCCATGAATGATGTCGCCAAGGCGCTTGGGCTTGAACAGGCGCCGTTACGCATCGAATGCTATGACATTTCCAATACCGTTGGTGGTGCGTTCCAGGTCGCTTCCATGGTGGTGTTCGAGGATGCGATCGCCAAGAAGTCGGAATATCGTCGTTTCGCCATTCGCGGAGCGGACGGGCAAGGCGCACTTGACGATTTGAGTGCATTGTATGAGACGCTGACGCGTCGATTCCGGCATGGCAATATCGCAGGCGATTCCGGCGAAAGCATGGACAACGAACGGCGGGCATCCGAACAGGGCGAACAGGTCGAGAAGCCGTCGGTGCAGCAGAACGTCGACCGTCATCATTTCGCCTATAAGCCGAATCTCGTGGTGGTTGACGGCGGCAAACCGCAGGTCATGGCGGCAGCGAAAGCACTGGAGGATTGCGGCGTGGACGATGTGGCCGTCTGCGGATTGGCGAAACGTTTGGAAGAGGTATGGGTTCCGGACGACGATTATCCGATCATTCTCAAACGTCAGTCCGAAGGTATGTATTTGCTGCAACGTGTTCGTGACGAGTCGCATCGTTTCGCCATCACCTACCATCGCCAGACACGAAGGAAAGGTGCGTTGCGTTCCGCATTGGACGATATTCCCGGCGTCGGAGAGGCGTATCAGAAGCGTCTGCTGAACCATTTTGGTTCGGTTCGTGCCATGCGGGAGGCGAATGCCGAGGATTTCGAGCAGGTCAAAGGCGTCGGAAAAGCCAAAGCCGAAGCCATTTATCAGGCGTTGCACGCCCGTGACGGGCAGTGACCGATGGAAGATGCAGTTTCGTCGAATAGTCCGAAGGATGGAATGGATTAGGATTGAGTAGCGGAAAAAGACAATCGGATTGCTAGCATGATAACGGTGAGTATTAAGGGAGGGAATATGGCTGAGGTCAATCACCGGTGTGCGGTTTTGGGCAAGCCTATCGCGCATTCGTTGTCTCCGGTGCTGCACAATGCCGCTTATCAGGCGTTAGGCCTTGATGATTGGTCGTACGACAAGCATGAGGTAGGAGAACCCGATCTTGAAGGTTTTCTCGAATCGCTTGACCCGACTTGGGCTGGTCTCAGTCTGACCATGCCATTGAAGAAAACAATTCAACCGTACGGTACGCCCTGCAATATGTGGGCGAAGGAACTTATGGTAGCCAACACCGCGGTGTTCGATTGGAACGAAACCTGCGTCAACGGTAATCCGGATCTTCCTGCCATCAAGCTGTATAACACGGATGTGTCAGGCATCGAGCTCGCTTTCGAACACTCGTATCAGACGCGCAGGATGGAGCCGAAGACGGACCGTTCGGGAACGGCTGTGATTATCGGCAACGGCAACACGGCGACGTCAGCGTTGGCCGCGTGCGTGGAATCCCCCGCAATCGGACACGTCATCGTCGTAGCTCGCCATCCCGAAAAGAACACCGCTCTCAAACCTCTTGCCGAACGATATTTGCCGTCGGAACGACCGATAACCATTGTCGGAATGGATCATGCTATTGAGGCGTTACGTCATGCAGATATGGCGGTAAACACCATCCCTGGCCTGGCTGCGGACAGTATCGCCGAAGCTTTGGAAACGTCAAATGCGAACATGGGCGGAACATTGCTTGACGTCGTGTACGATCCACGTCCTACCAAACTGATGCAGGCTTGGCGCCAAAGGGAAGGAACCGCCATTGGCGGCGAGGAAATGTTATTGTACCAGGCCATGGTACAGGTTTGGCTGATGACGGGAATCTGGAATAATAATCCGCCGAGTGGCATGATTGATCAGGACCGCACCGCGCGGTTGGAACAAGCCATGCGCATCGCACTTGAGGAGGCTCTGTGATGGCACAGGAAGATATCAATGCGCAAGCGAATGGCACGCATGCCAGCGCTCCTTCGCCTGCCGAAGGTTTTGAAGTATTGCTGATCACCGGCATGAGCGGTGCGGGGAGATCGCATGCGGCCAACAGTATTGAGGATATGGGCTGGTATGTGGTCGATAACATGCCTCCCAAACTGTTGGTGCCGCTGGTCGACATGATGACCACCGGAGCCAACATCCATAAGCTTGCGGCAGTCGTGGATGTTCGTTCCCGCGATTATTTCGACGATTTGTCCGCAGTGCTCAGCCATTTGGATGATCTTGGTGTGAAAACACGCATCCTGTTCCTTGATGCCAGCAACGAGGTGCTGATCAAACGATACGAATCCGTACGCAGGCCGCATCCGCTGCAACAGGGCAACCGGCTGATTGACGGCATTCTCGAGGAACGTGACCTTCTTGAGAATCTCAAGGAGCGTGCAGACATCGTCATTGACACGTCGTCATTGAGCATCCACCAGCTGTCTACGAAACTATATGAGGCCATGCTTGGATCTGGGCCGACCACGGTTTCCGTGCACATCTTCAGTTTCGGTTTCAAATATGGCATTCCCATCGACGCCGATTTTGTCGCCGACGTGAGATTTCTGCCAAACCCATTCTGGGTGCCGGAGTTGCGTTCGCTCACTGGACGAGACAAGGCAGTCAGCGATTACGTGCTTTCCAGCGAAGGTGCCGCCGATTTCCTTGACGCATACGAAAAAGCGATTGCGATCGCGATCGAAGGGTATGCGCAGGAAGATAAACATTATGTAACGATTGCAATCGGCTGCACCGGAGGACAGCATCGTTCCGTTGCGATGAGCGAGGCCTTGGCCAAACGCTTGCGCGCGAGAGGGCTATCGGTTTCTGTTTCCGCACGTGAGCTTGATAAGCGGTAAGCGGAAAAATGACCGTATTATGAAAAAATAGTGTCCATATACAAAGAAATCAGGCTGTGATTGTCCAAGATGGACGGTATCACAGTAAGCCGTGGCAGTGCGGAATGATTCCGCGACTCGCCTGAAATTTAGGGAAGAACAGCAAGGTAGGAGGTTGGCTCTTGGCTCTTCTGGATGACGTCAAAAGCGAGCTGTCCGCAATCGACAATGAATTGCCAATCGCCAAAAAGGCGCAGGCTACGGCAATGATTCGGTTCGGCAATGGTTTGCACTCGGTGGATCACCACATTCTTGTGCAGGTGCAGCTCGACTCCCAAGATGCGGCCACTTGGCTGCAAGACACCATCAAGAACCTGTATGGTCACGAAGCCACGCTCACTCCTGTCTCTAGGCAGACGCCGACCGGTACGGTGCAGCGTTATGTGATTCGCGTGCCGAAGGGCAGCGCGGCACTTGTGTTGCAGACCGGTCTATACAGCCGCTACACGAAGAACATGGTGCTTGGTCTGCCGAGCGATATCATCAACGGCAAGATCGCGCAGATCAAAGCCGCATGGCGTGGCGCGTTCCTTGCGAACGGCCGTCTGTCAGACCCGGGCAAGGCTAGCTATCTCGAGATCGTATGCCCGAACCATGAGGCCGCTCTGGCACTGGTTTCCACCGCACGCCGCTTGGGCATCACCGCCAAGCCACGTAAGCTGCGTAGCTCCGAGCGCGTGACCCTGCGCGACCCTGATGCCATCGAACGCATGCTCATCCTTATGGGTGCCCCGCGTTCAGCACGCGAATGGACTGGAAAGCGTTCCGACGGCGAAGCACGAGGTAAAGCGAACCGCTTGGCCAACTTCGATGACGCCAACATGCGCCGCAGCGCCAAGGCAGCCGCGGAAGCATGCGATAAGGTACGTCAGGCATTTGAAATCCTCGGCGACGATGTTCCCGATAACCTCAAGTCCGCGGGCCAGCTCCGTCTCGATCATACGGATGCGTCGCTGGAACAGCTGGGACGTTTGGCTGATCCTCCGATTACCAAGGATGCCATCGCCGGTCGTATTCGTCGACTGCTGCAGCTCGCCGAAAAAACCGAGAAAGCGCGCCGACAGTCGGTCTGATTGAGCTTTTTTACACGAAACACCATGCCTGTTTTCGAACAGCATGGTGTTTTTGTTCGTTTGAGCTTGTATTATTCGTAAATGGCAATATGACCATTCCACGCTTACAAGCGGCTAGGAAAGGATATACATGAAGACACTCAAGGATCTTGGAGATCTCAAGGGCAAGCGCGTTCTCGTTCGCGCTGATTTCAACGTTCCGCTGGACGGCACCACGATTACCGATGACGGTCGTATCAAGGCCGCCCTGCCGACCATCAAAGCCCTGCGCGAAGAAGGCGCAAAGGTCATTCTGATGGCCCACCTCGGCCGCCCGAAGGGCAAGGTCGTTCCGGAACTGTCCCTCGCTCCGGTCGCCGCTCGTCTTGGCGAACTGCTCGGCATTGAGGTTCCGCTGGCCGAAGACACCTACGGCGAAGATGCTCAGGCCAAGGTCGCCGCAATGAACGATGGCGATGTCGTGCTGCTGCAGAACGTGCGCTATAACCCGGAAGAAACCAGCAAGGATCCGGAGGAGCGTTCCGCTTACGCCAAGAAGATCGCAGCCCTCGGTGAAGCGTTCGTGTCCGACGGTTTCGGCGTCGTGCACCGTGCGCAGGGCTCCAACTACGACGTTGCAGCTGATCTGCCGGCAGCCGCCGGCCTGCTGGTCGAGAAGGAAGTCAAGGCTCTGTCCCGCGCCACCGTTGAGCCGGAGCGCCCGCTGACCGTCGTGCTTGGCGGTTCCAAGGTTTCCGACAAACTCGGCGTGATCGAGAATCTGCTTGACAAGGCTAACCGTCTGGTCATCGGCGGCGGCATGGTCTACACCTTCCTCAAGGCCAAGGGCCTCGAGGTCGGCACCTCCCTGCTGGAAGAGGATCAGGTCGAAACCGTCAAGGGCTACATCGAGCGTGCCGAACAGAACGGCGTCGAGCTCGTGCTGCCGACCGATATCGTGGTGAACCCGGTCTTCCCGAAGTCCGACGAGGACATCGCTCCGGAAGTCGTGGCAGCTGATGCCATTCCGGCTGACAAGATGGGTCTGGACATCGGTCCGGATTCCCAGAAGCTCTTCCACGACAAGATTGTGGATTCCAAGACCGTCGTGTGGAACGGCCCGATGGGCGTGTTCGAGGTTCCGGCATTCGCAGCCGGCACCGAAGCCGTGGCCCAGGGCTTGGTCGACGCCACCGCGGCTGGCGCGTTCACCATCGTCGGTGGCGGTGACTCCGCTTCCGCAGTGCGCAACCTCGGCTTCCCGGAGGATGGCTTCTCGCACATCTCCACCGGTGGCGGCGCTTCCCTCGAGTTCCTCGAGGGCAAGGAACTGCCGGGCCTGAAGGTGCTCGACTGATTATTTGATGCATAATCCGGAGGTGCTCCCTTATCGACAAAGGTGGGGGAGCACCTCTTGTTGTCAACAGCGCGAAACGCGACACATAAACACTGAACGGAAACAAGAACGGAGGCAGGCAAACATATGGTATCACAACGAATCCCACTGGTCGCCGGCAATTGGAAGATGAACTTCGACCATCTTGAAGCCACCTATTTCGTTCAGCAGCTTGCATGGAAGCTCCGTGACATTCATTTCGACTACCGTCATTGCGAAATCGCGTTGATGCCCTCCTTCACCTCATTACGTAGCGTTCAGGTGTTGGTCGAATCCGACAATTTGAAGATTCGCTATGGCGCACAGGCTGTTTCCGTAACGTCGCAGGGTGCGTTCACTGGCGATGTATCCGCAGATATGATCGCCCATCTCGGCTGCTCATATGTGATTGTCGGCCATTCTGAACGCCGCAAATACCATCCGGAAGACGATGCGAACATCGTGGACCAGGTGCGTGCGGTTTTGGCTGCAGGCATGCAGCCGATTCTTTGTGTCGGTGAAAGCTATGAGGAACGACGCAAGGGCATCGAACTCGATTTCGCCGTGGGACAGGTGCACGACGTCACACGCGATCTTTCCGACGAGGAAGCGTCACGTCTGATTGTGGCATATGAGCCGGTGTGGGCCATCGGCACCGGAATGGTAGCGACTCCGCAATCCGCACAGGATGCTGCCAAAGCAATTCGAGACGATTTGTCCGCAACTTTTGGCTCGCATGTAGGTGAGGCCGTGCGTATTCTGTATGGAGGCTCCGTTTCTTCGAAAAACGCCGTGGAACTGATCGGCGAGCCTGATGTGGACGGATTCCTCATCGGCGGTGCCGCGCTGCATGTGGATGAGCTCACCAGAATCTGCCAGCTCACCATAGAAGCGACCTCGCGTGCGCCACGTTTTTAACGCAAATATTTCAAGGTGTGGTCAATATTCAATTTTCTCAATACCTTGCGCTATCGTTAGCAACAGTGTTTACGAACTGGAGGTTCACTCGTGTCCGCTATGGCCATCGTTAAGCTTGTGCTGCAGATTATTCTCGTTATTTTCAGCCTCTTGCTCACCCTGCTGATTCTGATGCACAAGGGTAAGGGCGGCGGCCTATCCGATATGTTCGGCGGCGGCCTCACCCAGAACGCGGGTTCCTCTGGTGTCGCCGAAAAGAACCTGAACCGTTGGACCGTCATCATCGCACTGCTATGGGTGGCTATTATCATCACCCTCGGTTTGATGACGAAGTTCAGCCTCATCTGATTGACTTTGTTGATTGACTTTGTCACTTCGGCCCATGACTGGATACGGTCATGGGCCGAAGGTTTTTTAAGCGCGATATCAATTGCATCATAACGAGTTAAGGATCTGACTTGACGTTGCTCAAAATCGAAAAAACCCAAGAAGCCACAATGGTCATCGCAGATCTGGATGGCACGCTGCTGCATGACGGCGAAACGTTCGAGGAACGTTTCCTGACGCAATATTCCGTCGATGTGATCAATCGCATGCACGACAATGGCATCGTTTTCGCCGTGGAAACGGCACGTCCCGTCAGCACCGGCTTTTCATTCGTGGAAAAACTGCCTGTCGACGCCGTCGCTTACCTCAACGGTGCGTTGATAGATTTCAATCCGGCATCATCGAATTATGAAATGCTTACTTCGCCGACGCTGCCGGAAGACGGCCATCTCAAGAAAATTGGTTTTTCATCGAAACGTGCCTGCGAAGTCTGCAAAAATCTATTAGCTGAGCTACCTGGCATGGAAGTCGGCATCGTCATGGATGACGTGCGGTACACCAATTTCGATGTCTCCAAATACTGGAAGACGCAGACTTGGCGATACACTGACTTCGACGATGTTCCTGAAGGTATCGCCGATAAGCTCATTATCTTCCCCAACGATGAGCAGTGGAATCAGGTCGGTTCTCTTGTGCCCAGCGACTTTGACGTTCACATCTCTGAGGGATCGCTGTGGATGTTGATGAATCCTCAAGCCAACAAGGAACATGCATTGGATCTGCTAGCAGAACATTTTGAGACGCCAATGAGCAAAACCGTCTCATTCGGTGATGATTTGGTCGACATTGCCATGCTATGTAAATCCGGAAGGGGAGTGGCGGTGGCGAACGCTAACCCGGATGTGTTGAACATCGCAGATGAAATCTGCCCATCCAACAATGATGACGGTGTGGCACAGTGGATTGAAGATAATCTGCTGTGATGTCTCATGATGTTCAAGAATGACATGAGTTGAACTTCATGAATTGAACTTTTGTTGCAAACGGACGCGAAATGGTTACATTTGATATTGAACTTCCGCGATTTCAATAGGTAGTTTGTGCTAAGATTTGAACTAGTGTTTGATGAAAATTGAACTGAAAGGACTGGTATGACGGAATCATTCTCCAGCCGGTTGAACGTTGCGATGGCATTCCGCAATGTCAAACAAATTGACTTTGTGCATGCGGCTGAGAAGTTCAATATCAAACTTGGCAAAAGTCATATGAGTCAGTACGTGAGCGGTAAAACCGTGCCACGTGCCGATATCGCCCATTTCCTTGCGGCTTTTCTGCAGGTCAATGAGGACTGGCTGATGGGAAAGGACGTTCCCATGGAGCAGAACGCCGTCATCTTGCCTGCAATCGAGTCTGATGAAACCCAACCTGATAGCAATTCTGCATCAGCGCAATCAACAGAAGGAAAGACCATGCGCACCTTTACGAAATCCCATAAGCTCGACAATGTGCTCTACGACGTTCGTGGCCCGGTGGCGGACGAGGCGGCACGCATGGAAGCAGCGGGAACGCATATTCTGAAACTCAATATCGGCAATCCTGCGCCATTCGGATTCCGGACTCCGGATGAAGTTGTGTATGATATGGCGCAGCAGCTCCCTGAGACCGAAGGATATTCACCGTCCAAGGGTCTGTTCTCGGCACGCAAGGCCATCATGCAGTATGCACAGCTCAAGAATGTTCCGAACGTCTCCATCGACGATATCTTTACTGGCAATGGCGTCAGCGAACTCATCAATCTGTCGCTGTCCGCATTGCTGGACAACGGCGACGAAGTGCTGGTGCCTTCGCCGGACTATCCTCTGTGGACAGCCTGTGTGAATTTGGCTGGCGGCACCGCCGTGCATTATATCTGTGATGAGGAATCCGAATGGTATCCCGATATCGACGATATTCGCTCTAAAATCACGGATAAGACCAAAGCAATTGTCATCATCAATCCAAATAATCCGACCGGAGCGCTTTATCCTAAAGAACTGTTGCAGCAGATTGTCGATATTGCCCGGGAACATCAGCTCATTATTTTCTCCGATGAGATTTATGATCGTCTGGTCATGGATGGGTTGGAGCATATTTCCATCGCATCGCTGGCTCCGGACCTGTTCTGCGTGACGTTCTCCGGTCTGTCGAAGTCGCATATGATTGCCGGATACCGCATTGGATGGATGATACTTTCCGGCAACAAGCGTATTGCAAAGGATTACATCGAGGGCTTGAACATGCTGGCGAACATGCGTATGTGCTCGAATGTCCCCGCTCAGTCGGTGGTGCAGACCGCTTTGGGTGGGCATCAGAGCGTCAAGGATTACATCAAGCCAGGTGGCCGCGTGTACGAGCAGCGCGAACTGGTCTATCAGATGCTCAATGAAATTCCCGGCGTTACCGCAGTTAAGCCGAAAGCGGCGTTTTATATCTTCCCGAAGCTGGACGTCAAAAAGTTCAATATCCACTCCGATGAGCAGTTCGCGTTGGATCTGCTGCATGACAAGCATATTCTGATTAGTCATGGCGGTGCGTTCAACTGGCAGAATCCAGATCATTTCAGGGTGGTATATCTGCCGCGTATCACGATGCTGAAGGAAACCATAAGTGAGATTGCTGATTTCTTGAGCACATATCATCAGGCATAATGATCTTGGTTGCTTGAAGGGCATTCATGGTGTGAAGCGCGCGCAGTATCGCGACATTCCGTCCCCAAATCCTTATGGTCACGTTGACCATGAGTGGGGTTGCGATGGCTCCGGCCTTAGGGTCGAGCCATCAATCGTTCCGTCGTGAATTCACAACGATTATACCTTTGGAGGACGCAAAGCGCAGGCGATCCAAGCCGATCCACCAGGCTACCGTCTTTACGCCTTGTGTTGGAATAAGCTGAAAACATGTAGAGCAATAACAGAAATTCCCTCTGCCAGAATTCTGGCAGAGGGAATTTCTTTAGCTTAAATCGCTAACGTCTAAGTAAGAAACTCAGCCGTTGACACGGTCGATGCCGGCCTGGACGTCGGTAAGGACGGAATCCCAAGACTTGATGAAGGAAGCGACGCCGTCGGCTTCCAGCTTGTCGGTGACAGCCTTGAAGTCGATGCCCAGCTCAGCGAGCTTGGCCATGATGGCGTGGGACTCTTCGTAGGTGCCCTTGATGGTCGGAGCGCCGTTGCCGTGATCGGCGAGAGCGTTCAGGGTCTTCTCCGGCATGGTGTTTACGATGAGCGGAGCGACGAGCTCGTCAACGTAGACGCAATCGGAGTAGGCCGGGTTCTTGGTGCCAGTGGAGGCCCACAGCGGACGCTGCTTCTTGGCACCCTTGGCTTCGAGAGCAGCCCAACGCGGATCGTTGGCGAACTTGTTCTCGAACAGCTCGTAAGCGAGGCGAGCGTTGGCGATAGCGGCCTTGCCCTCGAGAGCCTTGGCCTCATCGGAGCCGATCTCCTCAAGCTTGTTGTCGACGGCAGTGTCCACGCGAGACACGAAGAAGGAAGCGACGGAACCGATGTGCTTCAGGTCATGGCCGTTGGCGTCAGCCTGGGCGATGCCTTCGATGAAAGCATCGATGACCTGCTCATAACGCTCGAGCGAGAAGATCAGGGTGACGTTGACGGAGATGCCCTTGGCCAGGGTTGCGGTGATTGCCGGCAGGCCTTCGAGGGTTGCCGGGATCTTGATCATGGCGTTCGGACGGTTGACCTTCTCCCAGAGCTCGACAGCCTGCTTCTCAGTGGCTTCAGTCTCGTGGGCCAGACGCGGATCAACTTCGATGGAGACGCGGCCATCGACGAAATCGGTGGCTTCGGCGATCTCACGGAAGATGTCGGTGGCGTTACGCACGTCGGTGGTGGTGAGCTCGCGGATAGCGGTCTCAACGTCAACCTTGCCGAGCTCCTTGAGCTGTGCATCGTACGGGCCGACCTGGCTCAGAGCCTTCTGGAAGATGGACGGGTTGGTGGTGACGCCAACGACGTTCTTGTCCTTGATGAGCTCCTGCAGGTTGCCGGACTCAATACGGGTGCGGGACAGGTCGTCCAGCCAGATCGAGACACCGGAGTCAGAGGTGCGCTGAGTTGCTTCAGTCATTGTTTTTCTCCTTGATACCTTTTTGGATCAAATCTTTATCTATTGTGCGGTAAAAGGGGAGAAGCACATGCATTGTGCCTCTCCCCGTCGAATCACTTGGCGGCTTCGACTTCCGCGATGGAGGCCTTGGCGGCTTCGACAACATGCTCGGCGGTGATACCCAGATCGATCATGTTCTGAGCGCCGTCGCCCTGCAGGCCGAACTGCTCGATGGAAACCGGCTTGCCGTAGGAGCCGAGGTACTTGTACCACGGCATGGCAACGCCAGCCTCGACGGAGACACGAGCCTTGACGGAGGCCGGAAGCACAGCTTCCTTGTACTCAGCGTCCTGCTCCTCGAACCATTCGAGGGACGGAGCGGACACAACGCGAGCCTTGATGCCTTCGTCAGCCAAGGTCTTGGCTGCGGACACGGCCCACTGCACTTCGGAACCGGTGGCCATGATGATGACATCCGGGGTGCCTTCAGTATCGACGAGCACGTAGGCGCCCTTCTTGACGCCGTCCTTGGCCTTCTCGGCGGTCTCAGCGAGAACCGGAACGCCCTGACGGGTCAGCACCATGGCTGCCGGCAGAGTGTTCTTCTTCTCGAAGAAGTAGCGGTAGGCTTCGGCGGTCTCGTAAGCATCGGCCGGACGAACGACCTCAAGCTGCGGGATGGCACGGAAGGAAGCCAGATGCTCCACCGGCTGGTGGGTCGGGCCATCTTCGCCGACGGCGACGGAGTCGTGGGACCACACATACAGGTTCGGAATCTGCATGAGGGCGGCCAGACGCACGGCGGAACGCTCGTAATCGGAGAACATGAAGAAGGTGCCGCCGAACGGACGGGTGTGGGAGCCCAGCAGGATACCGTTGGTGATGGTACCCATGGTGAACTCGCGCACGCCGAAGTGCAGCTGACGGCCGTACGGGCTGCAGACCGGCCACTGCTTGGTGGCGCACTCGGCGGGAGCGAAGGTGGCAGCGCCCTTCAGATCGGTCTTGTTGGAGCCACCGAGGTCGGCGGAGCCGCCCCAGAGTTCCGGCATGACAGCGGCGATGGCATTCAGCACGGAGCCGGAAGCGCCACGGGTTGCAACGCCCTTGCCGACTTCGAAGGTTGCCTCGAGGTCATCAATGGCCTTGTCGAAGCCTTCCGGCAGCTCGCCGGCCTTGAGGCGGTCGTACAGAGCAGCGTTGTCCGGGTTGGCCTTGCGCCATGCGTTGTACTTCTCGTCCCATTCCTTATGGGCTTCGAGACCGCGCTCAGCAACCTTGCGTGCGTGAGCCAGAGCCTCTTCGTCGACGTGGAAGGACTCTTCCGGATCGTAGCCGAGCAGTTCCTTGAGGCCTGCGACGGCTTCGGCGCCCAGCTTGGAGCCGTGAGAAGACGGATCGTTGGTCTTGCCCGGGGTCGGCCAAGCGATCAGGGTGTCGACCTTGATGAGCTTCGGCTGGTTCGGGGCAGCCTCACGAGCCTTAGCGATGGTGTCGGCCAGACCCTCGACATCCTCCTTGTAGGAGCCGTCAGGCTGAATGAAGCTGAACTCGTCGGTGTACCAGCCGTAGGCCTGGAAGCGCTTGAGCACGTCCTCGGCCAGCACCAGGTTGGTGTCGCCTTCGATCTGGATGCGGTTGGCATCGAAGATCACGGTCAGGTTGCCCAGCTGCTGGTTGGCAGCGAGGGATGCAGCTTCGCCGGAGATACCTTCTTCGATATCGCCTTCGCCGCAGATGACCCAGATGTTGTGGTCGAACGGGGACTCGCCTGCCGGAGCTTCCGGATCAAGCAGGCCACGCTGGAAGCGCTGGCCATAGGCGAAACCGATGGCGGAAGCGAAGCCCTGGCCCAGCGGACCAGTGGTCATTTCGATGCCCGGGGTCAGGCCGTATTCCGGATGACCCGGGGTACGGGTGTCAGCGCCGCCACGGAAGTTCTTCAGATCGTCCAGGGTCAGGCCGTAGCCGGAGAAGTACAGCTGGACGTACTGGGTGAGGGAGGCGTGGCCACCGGAAAGGATGAAGCGGTCGCGACCTTCCCAGTTGGGATCGTTCGGATCATGCTTGATGAAATGCTGATACAGGGTGTAGGCGATAGGCGCCAGGGAAACGGGGGAACCCGGGTGGCCGTGTCCCGCACGCTCAACCGCGTCGGCCGACAGGACCTTGGCCATCTTGATGGCGCGTTCGTCCAGCTCGGTCTCCTTGAATTCGGTCATGGATTACTTTCCTTCCAATTGGTCGGGCCGCGTATCCGGCTTGTGCCGAGCGCTCGACGCCCTCACATTGCGTTTCCCATAGTAGCGACGTGAGGTGACGTTGTGATGGATTTTTGGCGTGTTTTGGTAGTTTGTGTTCTGTTAACGCTCACAATTAACATTCTCGTGCGATTGTCCTGTTCGATTGGTGGCATGACGAGCATTTCGGGAGATTATTATCGGGAAAAAACAAGAAACAAGTACTCTGGAAGCGAACCGATTAGCACTCGTGCCGTGAGAGTGCTAATACAATGGGAGAAGCATTTGAGTCGTATCGCATATGTAGAGGAGGCACGCATGACGCAGTCAAGACGTATGTTGGTACTGCGTGCCGTCGTCGAGGACTATATTCGCTCGCAGGAGCCAGTTGGTTCGACCACCTTGACCAAAGATCATGATCTGGGCGTCAGCTCGGCCACCGTCCGTAATGATATGGCCGCCTTGGAAGATGAGGGATACCTTATTCAACCCCATACGTCAGCAGGGCGCATACCAACGGAAAAAGGGTACCGATACTTCGTGGACCGTTTGGCCACAGTGGTGCCGATGTCCGAAGCGCAACGCCGTGGCATCAACAGTTTTTTGTCGGGATCCGTCAATCTGCAGGACACCTTGCAGCGCGCAGCCCGTCTTCTGGCGCAAATCACCGGTCAGGTCGCGGTCGTGGCGGCACCGTCGTTGGCGAAATCGACGTTACGGCATATCGAAATCGTTCCCGTATCAATCAACACCTTGTTGGCCGTCGTCATCACCGACACCGGCCGAGTGGCGCAGCATATGCTCAACGTTTCCGAGTTGCCGGACACCACGGTGCTGTCGCATCTGGTCAACGAAATCAACGCGCAGTGCGCCAGCGTTTCTTTGACTCGAACCGCGGACTATGTCAGGCAAATGTCGTCCCGCAAGGAATACCGTTCTATCAGCAAATTGGCGGAAACGCTTGCTCAAGCTTTCGATGGCATGGCAGACGACGAGCGCGCGAGCGAACTCTACATGGCAGGAACCTCACGGCTCGCGCACCAGCGCACCGTGGCCGATCTCGCACCATTGTTCGATGCGTTGGAAGAGCAAGTCGTGCTCATGAAACTCATGAGCTCGTTGAGTGAAACCACGCAATCCAATGGAGTCGGAGTGGCCATCGGATCCGAAACGCACACGCCTGGTCTACTGCATGCATCCGTGGTGACCAGCGGATACGGTCGAACCTTGGCAACCGTTGACGACACCACAAAAGGCGAGACTGCGGAAGAACAGGGGAGAGAAGCCAGCGATCGCACCATTACAGCGCAGGATTCCAGCGAGCCCATTGCCTTCGTCGGATCCATTGGACCGACGCATATGGACTACGAGGCAACCATGGCTGCAGTGCGTGCCGTCGCCAGATATCTGACCGCATTCGTGGCGCACGACGAAAACCAAACCAACAGCTGACCCCGCCTTATGGCACAATGACACGCGAAAAGCAATAGGGAGAAAGAACAACCGTGACGGACTATTACGAAGTGCTGGGCGTAGACCGCTCCGCAAGCGACGACGAGATCAAAAAAGCTTATCGAAAGATGAGCCGCAAATATCATCCCGATATCGCAGGTCCGGAATTCGAAGACAAATTCAAGGAAGTCAATAACGCCTATGAAGTGTTGTCCGACCCGCAGAAGCGTCAGATGTTCGACGCCGGTGTGGACCCGAACGATCCAAATGCTGGAGGTATGGGCGGTAGCGGATTCGGTGGCGGATTCGGCGACATGGGAGACATCTTCAGCATGTTCACCGGAGGTGCCTTCGGCGGTGGCAACGGTGGACCGACCCCGCGTACACAGCCAGGACGTGACTCACTTGCCACGGTAACCATCGACTTGAAGACGGCGGTGTTCGGCGACACCGCGCATGTTGAGATCAAGACGTTCGGTCTATGTCAGGAATGCGCCGGAACAGGATGCCAGAAAGGCACTCAGCCCGCGCAATGCCCCGATTGCCATGGACAAGGCTATGCCCAGCGTGTGGTACGCACCATGCTCGGCCAAATGATGACCACTGCGCCATGCGAACGCTGCGAAGGACACGGTACCGTTATCGAAAATCCGTGTCCGTCCTGCCTTGGTCATGGTCGCGTGCGCGTCACCCGTAATGTCGGCGTGTCCGTGCCTGCCGGCGTGACGAACAATACCCGTCTACGTCTCGCCAATCAGGGTGAAGTGGGCGAAAACGGCGGTGTTGCCGGCGACCTGTATGTCGATATCCGTATCGCTCAGGACGATACCTTCTCTCGTGACGGTGATGATTTGCACTGCTGGATCCAGGTGCCGATGAGCTGGGCCGTGCTGGGGCATGATCTGGAGATCGACACGTTCGACGGCAAGCAGTCGGTGAGCGTGCCTGCAGGAAGCCAGCCTGACGACACTGTGACCTTGAAGAATCTGGGTGTCACACATCTTAACAACAAGAACGAGCGTGGCGATCTGGTGGCGCATATCGCAGTGAAGATTCCAACAAAGCTCACTGACGACGAGCGCGCCTTGATGGAACGGTTCGCAGAAAAACATGACACAGATGCCCAACATGTTGCGGTAAGCGCACGCCCGACCTCCGGAACGAAGAAGGGCTTCTTCTCCAAGTTAAAGGATGCGTTGCGCTGAATTTCCCTGTTCTAATGCCGTACTTCCGATGAGAAAACAGCGCTAGATGGCATTCAAATAGCCGGTTGCTTCAAAAATTGAGGCAACCGGCTATTTTGTCAATGTTTCTGCTGTAGCAAGCGGATCGTCTCACGCCTACAACAGTCAATCATTAGACATATTTACGTGTTTATTTGAGCAATGACCGGCACATGGCGCGATACTGGTTCACATATCCGCCACCGAAGAACACGCAATGTCCAGCGATGGGGTAGAGCTGCCACAATGTGGTGCGCTTCTGCCATCCCGCCTTCAACGGGTGCACGGACTGATATCCGTCGAGAATGTCCCGCAGATACGACATGCCGAACAGGTCAAGCATGGCGAGATCCTCTTCACGATGCCCGCCATGCGCTGCCGGATCGATAAGCACCGCTTCTACGGATCCGGAATCGGCTGACCACATGACATTGCCGCTCCACAAATCGCCATGCACACGCGCAGGCTTATCGTTAGCCGCTTTACCCAGTATTTCAGGCAGCGCTTCAATGACGTCTTCAGTCAATTCCATGTCGTAGTCGGTCAGTTCGCAACGGTTCATACCAAGCCGTACCATCGGTCGTAGCCTGCCTTCGGCCAAATATGTGGCCACATCATCCCATTCGCCGGTATCCATAGGAACCGGATCCTGTAGGGGGCCGAAATAGCAGGTTCCCGTATAGCCGGCCGGAGCGGATCCGAAATAATCAGCGCCAGCATCGTGCATGTGGGCGAGGGACGCACCAAAATCATGCGCGGCCTGCAGTGTCGGCCCGCAGGCGTTCACACGTTCGATATCGAGATAATCCTTGCCCCAATCGTATACGTCCACAACACGCGGACCTCCCTTGGAGCTCGCTTCACCAAGCCATTGCAGGCCACGGCCTTCACATTCGAAGAAACCTTCCGGGCTGAATGCTCTGCTTTTACGGTATTTGCTCATAATGCCAGGCCTTTCTTTTGCATCATGCGCCACGTTTGCGAGACTATGTAGAGTCGCTGGCGAGATTCCGATAGGTTTGGGCACCATTGTGTGCGTGGTTTGAGACAACTCAAGGATCCATAGCGAAAAATTAGACCCCTCTCGCTAGTCTTGGATGCGGAAAAGCAGACGAAACCATTGATACATGTAAAAGAGGGTTCATGAATTTCTTCCAAGCGATTTTCCTTGGGCTGGTACAGGCATTGACCGAGTACCTGCCGGTTTCTTCCAGTGCCCATATCCGCATCATCGGCGATTTGATGCTGGGATCTGACCCAGGTGCCGCGTTTACCGCCATTATTCAGATTGGCACCGAGCTTGCCGTGATTTTGTATTTCCGTCGCGACATCATCCGTATTCTCGGCGCTTGGTTTGGCTCCCTGTTCGGCAAGGAGGGCAAGGACTTCAAAAGTCGCATGGGCGCGCACAATCCGGATACCCAGATGGGCTGGTTCATTATCCTCGGCACCATGCCGATTCTGATTGCGGGCCTGCTGTTCAAGCATGCCATCGAAGGATCGCTGCGCAATCTGTGGATCACCGTCACCGTGCTTATGCTATTCGGCGTGTTGCTGTGGGTGGTCGATGCTCGTTCCAAGCAGGTCAAGACCATGAAGGAAATGACCTGGAAAGACGCGTTGATCTTCGGCATCGGCCAGATGCTCGCCCTGATTCCAGGCGTTTCTCGTTCCGGCGGCACCATCACCTTCGGCCGCGCTATGGGGTACACCCGTGAGGCAGCCGTCCGCGTGAGCTTCCTTATGGCCATTCCCGCCGTGTTCGGCGCAGGCATTCTGGAAGCCGTATCGGCCGTTAAGGATGTTGCGGCAGGGGATGCCGGCATGTTCCCGGGCTGGGGTCCGACCATCGCCGCAGCCATCGTGGCGTTCGTAGTCGGCTACGTGGTGATCATCGGCTTCCTGAAGTTCGTATCCACATTCTCATACAAGGCGTTCGCCATCTACCGCATCGGCTTGGCTGTCGTCGTGGCACTGCTACTGATCACAGGCGTGCTCTCTCCGCTGGAGGCCGTGGCTGCAGCGTGAACCTAGTTCGATAAGCGAACAACAAACAACAAGTTGGGCCGACCATCCTGTGATGATCGGCCCAACTTGTATATAGGCAACCTATCGTCAGCTGCAACGTCAATTGCCACGCAAGAACGATTCGGCCTCGCGAATCAATTCTTCACATGCCGGCATGCCATTCGACGCGATACGTTGTGCCTGAGCGTTCAAATCGTAATCCCGCTCCAAACAGGCAAGATAATCGCCAGCGTGCGTCTGCTCGACAATCTCATCGGCATTCTTGCGCCATTCTGCAGCCTTCCTATTCAAATCACCCTCGATAATCGGAAGCTCCAACAGAAGCGACAATGCGCGAACCAGCTCAAGCGAGCCCTGCAAACATTCCGTATTGGCGCAATAATGAGGCACGGAAACCCATATGGACATGGTCCGGAATCCCGCATCCGACGCAAAAGTGTCAAGAATGTTAGGAATGCCCACAGGACCGTTATATTCCTTATCAGGCTCGCTTTCGCAGCCATTCTTGGAAATATCAAGAGGCAAAGGCCTCGTATGGGGGCAGTCGTCGAACATGGATCCTAGCGTAACGATATCGCTCACATCGTAATCCTCTGCGATACGCAACGTTTGCCTGCAATAATCCTCCCAACGATAATTCGGTTCGGGGGCAATCTGCGCAAGAAAATGCAGCGTAGGGGAAACGTCAATGTCATAAAACGTGGTCTGCGGCCAAATGATTCGCTTACGTCCCTGTACCGAGCAGATCATCGGACGAGCCACCTGATAATCATAAAAACCCTCATTATCGATATGACACACCTCCTGTGAATCATATCGCGATACGAGATGCCGTATGACATTCGTCGCGGCCTGGCAGGCATCATTCCAGCCCTCGAATGCGGCGATCAATATCGTCGTTCGTCTTGTCGTCTCCTCACACATGTTTCAAATGTATAACGAAACCGTAGAGGCCGCGACACGCTTTTGCCGTCGGTGAATGACAGGCATTCGCGATATCACCGCAGACAGTCAACGAAACAGTTAGTAATCTATTTTCCACAGCGCCTTCAACCGTTTCTCATTTTGTCCGATAATGTACGTTATGTCAGAAAAGAGTGTCAGCCGAAGGCTGCTACTCTTTTCTGTACATAACATCGTTGGATTATGTCAGCACGTCCCCTTTCAGGACTTTGCTCGATATAATCCAACAGTATGGCGGATGGCGTTTTCGCTGCGCTGGACGCCTTTTTACGGTCAGCCTTTGATGGCTTGTCTGAGTTTTCTTTCCATTTCGTTTTTCATGCCATTTCTGGCCTGCAGATACATAAACACCAGCTCCGCGGCGATCAGCAAAATCATCAGCGCGGCTGACGGCCATCCTACTTGCTCATAAAAATGCTGGAATTTTGCGGAAAAGCCAGATTTGAACATCGCATATACCGGGTATGGCAAGGCGCCAATAACCAATGAGGTGAAGTGCAAACCGACAATCGACCAACGTACTGGATATACGTCTCGCTTGGTTTTTGAGAAGATATTTCCACGAATCGCGGTAATCGAACAAATGTTCACCGCAATGACTGCCGCGACAATCCACAGCAATGCCGGCAGGATATCAAGCATGCGACACTCCCCCTGTTGTAATCTGTCTCTACATATCTACCGTATATCGATGACCATGTAACCCGATTTAGCCTGTTTAACCTATACGGTATGCGCCAAACCTGTATATTACAGTGAAACCGCGGTGCGTGTCTGTCGCTTTGCATCAAGCTTCTTTTTCATGCGCATCGCAGCGATGTCGTCAACAGGACGGGTCGAGTCCGCAGTGGAAGGCATCGTGGATAAATCGACATACTCCTCGTGTTCAAGAGCATCCCTAATTTGCTTCCACAGGGATCCCATGGATACTCCGAACACCGCCCTACCGCTTTGCAACAGCGCCACCATTTGCTCGCTGTCCGTGCATTCGTGCACATGCTGCCCATCGCACATAATGGTAATGTTTTCCAGCTGCTCAGCAGTGCATTGCACTAGAAAACCGATGGCAGCCGTCACATTCTGCAGATTGATGCCCGCATCAAGCAGTTCTTTTGACACGGCAAGAATTACCACATCCTTGAACGAATACAGTCTACGTGACCCAGACCCATGCGATGGAGTGATGGAAGGCTCCACAATCTGTCTGCGCGCCCAATAATCAAGCTGACGATAAGTGATGCCGGCCACCCTCGATGCCACTGAACCCTTATAGCCACGTGTCACCGGCTGCGCATCGCTTGTGGGAAACAACTCCCCCTGTATCGCAGTCGGCACATGCAGATGCAACCGCATTGTTGACTCTGCCTCATTCATCGCATTCTCCTACGACATATAAACAGCGCCCATGAGCCTCCGTATGAAGCCCATGGGCGCGAAGCTGTTGTACACAGTAGTTTATCCCGCATCACACGGATCAACTAGCAATGACGGCCTTATTATCGAAATAAACCAGACGGAACTTGCCAAGAATGATTTCATCGCCATTCTTAAGTTCCTGCTGATCAACACGCTGACGGTTCACATACGTGCCATTCAAGCTTCCCGCATCAATGACGCAATACCTACCATTCAACCTGCGGAACACCGCGTGGGCACGGGAAACCGTGGAATCATCCAAAAGAATATCGGCGCTCGGATCACGGCCGACGGTAATCTCATCCTCATCGAGAAGATACCGCGACCCCGATACCGCTCCCCTAGTCGAGATCAGCAGCGCCGTGCCGTCGGCAAGACGCATAATGGTTTCAAGGTCCTCCTTCGTCAGAGGACGGTCTCCGGTGGAAGTAACCGGTACAGTTATTGCAGGAAGGCCAATGATGGTCGTTTCACCTGCGCTTGGAATCGGATCAGTCATAGTCGCCATTCTAGTCATTACCCTTGCAAATAGCCGGTATTGAGACCGGCATAGTCACGAATCATACACCGTAAAGCGGGCTTCACCCCTCAGTTTTGTCAATAATCGACACGAACTGGTCGTGCGGCAGCATGTCATCATAGCTGCGCCAACGGCGTTCCAGCTCACGATTTGCCTCGTCATGCTGCTGTTCACCAAGCTTGGCATAAGCCTTCAGCTCGTTCGGTCCCATGTCTTTGACCGGCTGATTGAGATTCAATGCTTTGTCACCCACAAATCGCCATTGTAGCCGCACACCCTGGAAGAGTGGGAAAAAGCCCGGATACAGCGTGTGCACCGGGCTTAAATCTACATTCAAAGATTTATATTACAAAGAATGATTTCAGCGCTGCTCGTCGATCATTTCCTGCAGTGCCTTGTTGACGGACGGAGAACCGGCCGCCATGGACAGGGCGTTGATGCCACTGATTTCAAAACCACGCTTGATTGCGGAGAAAATCTGATTCTTGTTCATGTTATTTCCTTAGTACTCGTTTTTCTTGACGCACCTTGCGTCTTACCATCTTCTATTGTTGACAAGTATCAATATAGAGATTTGTCAGACTGAAATCATTGCCCAACCATTCGTTTTATAGCAAAATCATCGGCTATTCTTGAATTGGGAGCACTTGCCAGAGTGTATGAGCTTCAGCCACCGCGTCACTCTGTTGCGTCATCCTATAGCCGTCTCCTTGCTGGGATTTATCCGCACCTATACATTTCACCACATAGGAATTGACTGCGGCCTGAGCCCGATATTCAGCCAGATCGGCTTCAACAGGTTGGACACCTCGTGAGAACCACCGTCCAAACCGGACAGCCGCCATCCATTTCCGACACGCCGGACGAAAGCGCGGAATCCCAGTGGAACCAACAAAAAAGGCGACACATCGTGCCGCCCGATGGTGGGTGATATAGGAATCGAACCTATGACCCCTTCCGTGTGAAGGAAGTGCGCTAGCCGCTGCGCCAATCACCCAATATTGGGTTATATAGGAACTTACATTCCAGTGGGCGATACAAGATTCGAACTTGTGACCCCTTCCGTGTCAGGGAAGTGCGCTACCTCTGCGCCAACCGCCCAGGTTATTCATCACACCGACTTACGTCAGGCACAATGAGAGGTGGGTACGAGAGTCGAACTCGTCTATACGGCTTTGCAGGCCGCTGCCTAACCGCTTGGCTAACCCACCTTAAAGGTCGATAATCAATCGGAACCTTAGAGCGGACAACGGGACTCGAACCCGCGGTCTCAACCTTGGCAAGGTTGCGCTTTACCAACTAAGCTATGTCCGCATGTGCTCTGCAGTATCACTGCCTGAGCACGAGTATTTACTATAATCACATTCCCGTAATTTGCAAATCAGCGTGTCGCGCCTTTTCGGGACGCGATGTCAACCGAAATACTCTTCGACGGACTGCGCAAGTTCGCTTACGGTATCGATGACTTGGTATGCGCCATGCTCCTTGAGCTCGCCTGGCTCAGCATAGCCCCATCCGCATCCCAAGCAATCCAGACCGCACGCCTTGGCCCCATCGGCATCGGTCCAGCGATCGCCAACCATCAACGCACGATCACCGGCAGCCTCATCAAAACCGATATGCTCAAACGCCCAACGGATCACCTGATCCTTGTCAAGGCGGGAATTATCGGTGCTTGCACCATAAATACCGTCGACCATCGTATCCAAGTGGAAATGCTCACAAATCGGAATGCACTGATACTGCGGCTTGCAACTGGCAATCGCCAGATAATATCCATCAGCACGCAACTTGGCCAGCTGCTCCGGAATACCCTCGTAGATGGTATTGTTCAAACGCCCCGGCACTTTCTGCCCAGGATTGTTGGGATCGTCGAACACAGCCTCATCCGCATAATACCTGCGATAAATAGCAATGCCCTCATCAAGACGATCTTCAGGAATATCGTTGCGCTGCAGGGATTCAATAATCGCAGGACCGATGAATCGCTGTAACTCCTCATCATCCGGGACCGGATACCCCAATTCCTCGAACACCTTGACCACACAGCCGATAATTCCCGGATCGGATTTGGTCAGCGTACCGTCGAGGTCAAGCAGAACGACTTTCTTGGATTGCCTGGTCTGTTCGGACATGAATTGGTTCTCCCTTTATTCCTATCGATTCGTTTTCATCGATGTGATACCTGTTGACGCTAACAATTATGCCCAGCCATACTGACTGGGCATAATGTTCAAGTGTCGTTCAACTGCAGGTCACTCGTAGTCTGGGAACCAACCGTCACGATGCATCTGCAGTCGCTTCTCAAGCAGCGTCTTCAACTCGTCTTCGGTACGACGTTCCAGTAGCATGTCCCAGTGTGTACGAGTCGGCTTGGAGATTTCGTCGTCCTCACGATCCTCATCGCCCTCACGACGCGCAGTCATGCCGCAACGGCATTCCCATTCCTCAGGAATCTCCGCGCCCTCAGCGAACGGCAGAATCGTACGGTGCCCTTTCGGGCACACATATGCGACGTCGTTTCGTGCCGCGAAATCCACATTGTCATCGGATTCCAACGACTTTGCGCCGATGCTCATGCCTCGCAGGCTGCGTTCTGCCATATTGCCTTTGCCTCCTTGGAATTGTCTGTTCTTTCTAAGCTACAGAACAGTTCGGACGTGTTTTTATTCCTTATTCGTCTGCTAACTGCCATTTTAATCGACGCCAGAGTATGCGACGATGCCACGATTAATACGATCGTATGCTTGTCTTGCGATTGCTGGCAATGTTTCGGCACGTTCAGCAAGATAAGGTCCACTCACGGCTATCTGTTGAAGTACGTCGGCAAGTCGCTTACAGTTGCGAACGAAGTCTCCGCCAGTCAGCTCCGTGCCATACAACACCTGTGAAAGGCTTTCACCCTGCGCCCACTCGTAGACGATGTCGGTGATGCCGAAATCGAGCTGGCGTGGCTCTTCAAGCATATGATCCTCACATAACATGGCGATCGATGCATGTATGCCTTTAAGCTGTGCGGCGCACACTGCCACATTCCCCTGGATGCCTCCGGGATAACGACGCGGCTCTCCCCCGCTTCCCCTGCGGGCTTCGAATACCAGCGATGCGACAACGCTGGCCAATTCACAGGCATTCAATCCGTCGAATGCACCAGCCTCGATCGCTTGTGCCAATACCAAATCAAGCTCGCTGTACAGATGCCGCAGCAGCTGACCCCGCTCCGTGAGCTGATAATCGTCATGGCCTGCGGATTCCCGCACCTGCTGGAGATAGCCAAGATCAGCAAGTACCGTGCAGATATGGTCGAACTGACGAGCCACTGAGCCTGTACGTGAATCATAACGATGCTGCACACGTTCTAATTCACGCGTCTCACGAGCCCAACGATGCCCCCATTTCAAGTGCTTCTGCACGTCTGGACACTTGCGGCACGGGTGGTCACGGTCTTCTTCGCGAAGCTTTTTAATGCGTTGGTCAAGCTCCATGAACGCCTGGCTACGGTCTTTCTGCGTGCGGAACACCTCATGCTTAAGCTTGCGGCGTTCGTTCTTCTCCAAATCGCTCAGACGCATCCTCAAACGCATGAATTCTTTGAAATCACCAAACTCACACTGGAAGGCCTGTTCGTACCCTTCCAAAGCCTTGCGCAAGGTTTCCATCTGCGCCTCAAGCTGCCAAGCTGACTCGTTGGCCTCCCACTGCGCGAAGGAATGGTCGAGCGTAACGCGGGCGGTCTCGTAATCGCTAGTATTCAACAGGTTCACAGCCATGTTGAAAGTCGGTCTGAAGCTTGAATGCAACGGATACACGCGCTTGCTGGACAACGCGGCCGCGGTAGCGGGCACAAAACCATGGTGATCCACTACAACGGCATGTCCAATGGTATCGATGCCTCGACGTCCTGCGCGACCGGTCAGCTGGGTGAACTCGCCAGGGGTCAAGCCAACATGTCCAGTGCCATCGAATTTTTCGAGTTTTTCGACCACCACGCAACGCGCCGGCATATTGATGCCCAGTGCCAGCGTTTCTGTTGCGAAAACCATCTTGACCAAGCCCTCTTCAAACAAACGTTCGACGATCTGGCGGAATAATGCGACCATTCCCGCATGGTGTGGGGCAAATCCCTCTTCCAAAGCAAAACGAAATTGCGAGAAATGCAGCGCTTTCAAATCCTCTTGGCTTAGCTGTCCTTCGACCATTTCATCGACGATCCGTCTGATCTGGCGTACTTCATCGCTGGTAGTGAGTTCCAAACCGGCATTGATACATTGGTCGACCGCCTGATCGCAACCATTCCTTGAGAAAATGAAATAGATCCCCGGCAACATGTCAAGAAAATTCAGTTCATCCACAACGGCCCAACGTCGAGGCGTGTGACGTTCGGCTTTGTGGAGACGCTCATTCCACCGTCCGCCTTTGCCTTTGGGCCTACGCCTGTCGGGACGCTCCTCTCCTCTGCGACGTGCCGCCTGACGGTCTAGCTGATCAAGCCTGTTTACCAGTTGCGCATTGAGTTTAACCGTCTGTTCACCATTGGCGTCACGCCGGTACAGGTCGATAAGCTCCGGTTCGGTATGGTCGTCCGCCTGCACGAGCACATGCTGTTCCAGTGGTACCGGACGCTTCTCCGATACGACCAGTGTGGTTTCGCCACGAACGGATTCAATCCACTCGGAAAAATCCTCGACATTGGAGACTGTTGCGGAAAGACCGATTATTTTCACGTTCTCCGGCAAGTGGATGATAACTTCTTCCCATACCGGACCTCGGAAACGGTCGGCAAGATAATGCACCTCATCGAGAATCACATAACGAAGCGCTTCAAGCGTTACGGAATGCTCATACAGCATATTACGCAACACTTCGGTGGTCATAACCACAATGTTCGCTTCGGAATTGATGGATGTGTCTCCGGTCAGCAATCCAACCTTATCTGCACCGTACTGGGCAACCAGATCATGATACTTCTGATTGCTCAACGCCTTGATCGGCGTGGTATAGAAAGCTTTGACGTTTCGTATCTGTGCCAAATAGATAGCAAAATCCGCCACGACCGTTTTGCCAGCTCCGGTTGGTGCCGCCACAAGCACATTGTTTCCCGTCTCCAACGCCTCGTTGGCCTGCAACTGAAATTCATCGAGTTCAAATGACATGGATCTGGCGAATTCGGCGGCAACAGTGCGCTGTTTGGCCTGCGTCTGTTTGAATGCGGCGTATCGTTGTGCGGGAGACAATTCGGCCTCATTGGTATCCGATGTGCCAGTGCCGTTATTACGGCGACGATGATGGGTCATAATTCCTTACAATTTAGTCAGGTCAATCATTAAAATGACGCCATTGCGCCCACTGTTGGGCATGGCGATTGCGATTCGACTCACGCCTTTCGATGACTTCAGCATGGGCATTCGCGTAACGCTCGGCAGCATCCTGCAAAGGCCTAGTGAAAAAAGGCGTGTCGTTCTCGTTTTGGCAAGGTAATGGCTTACCCATCGCGTCGATCCGCTTCGCCGCGCGTTCGCCCAGTTTCGCCATATCCTTGAACGCATGGTAACCATGCAAACATGCATAGACGATCCCGGAAACGATCATCACCAACATGAATAGAACGAGTGCTAGCCAAACCCACCAAGGCATAGAACCACTCCCGTCAGTTCTCGTTCTCACGATCGCCAACACTCAACTCATGCTGGGCACGGGCAACGATCATGGTACGTAACGTCTCAGGAGCCACGGCGGCGATATGTCGCGCATGTGCAATGCAGAACGCGACATACCAAGAATCGGACGAGACAATCAGATGCACTTTCTCGCCTTCTCCGCACTTTTCGACCGTCGCTCCCGACAATCCGTCAATAAACGACAGATCGTCCTGATTAGTGACGAACACAGCCGGAGTTCCATTATCAAAGCTCCACTTACGTAATTCGGATGCGGGTACATCAGGAATGTCGATCCTTGCGATCGGCTCGACTAATTCAGCCTTCTCAATGCGGGAGATACGTAGCACCTGCCAGACGCGAGGCTTGCCCGTAGCTTTATTGATCGTGGTGTCTTTCTTCACATACTTGGCTTTATCCGCCGGTGCCGCGGCAGCGACATCAGTCCATACGGCAACGTAGAAAACACCCTCGTCAACGAAGATCTTGTCTGGAGCGACAAGCTTACGCTGGGTTCGTCCTGCGCCATCCGTGTATTCCATGTCAAGCAGTGAACTCTTGGAAATCGCGCTCTTCACAATGGAGAAGTTGCGCGGCTCCATTTCATAGCCAGTCAGACTCAACCAAGGCATATCCCCCGGCTCAACATGCTGGCGAAGACGGCTATACAGCGATTCAGCCTGCTCGCGAAGCTTATCCGGCAGCAACGACGAATGTGCGAGATAGCTTACGGATGCGGTAAGCATACTCAGATACTGCTGTGAAATACCCGCCAAGCGTTCCAAACCAAGCGAGTTCGTGGCTGAAACGATGCCTTCCGCATCAAGCAGTGACCAATCGATATCGAAAAATTGGCTTCCTGCCATCTCCCCATCATCGGAAACCGTGGTCAGCGTGTTGATGTCTTTATGAATGACGTTGACGAACTTCTTCAGCTCATCGTCGGATTTCGGTTTGCCGATGAAACGTTCCGCAAGCTCCTCAAGCGAATACTCCTCGCCAAGGTGCGCCGAGAGGAACAGCATCAAACGCAGACGACGGTCGACTTCACTACCGGTCTGGAATGCGGAATTCTTCTTCGGGCGTCCTTTGCTTTCCTCGACATCGGCATCGTCTGCACTATTGCGATTGATTTCCACGGCAGCGACGATGGAACTGTCGTCTCCCGTGGATTCGTCGGCAGGTACGAACTGCGTGGCTGCATTCAGGCGACGATTGAACGCGTCAACGGCTTCCTGCGGACTGACGATGGACGCGCCTGGATGGGATAGCACGAACATGGCCAGGTCATCGGAATCAGTATAGGCGACATTCAAATGCTCGCCATCAACATCCACCGTGGCCGCGAAACGACGCTGGTCGACAACTTTGACCAATTCGTCCGGAATGGATTGGGTCCCCAGTCCAGGAGCGATGGAGTCAAGACCAAGTCCCGGAATAGGCGTCTGAGGAACACGCGGCGCAGTACGAGACGTATGTTGCGTCTCATGTGCAGGAGCCGAGGAAATTGACATGGAACGAGCCAAGTAGTTGGCGGCAGCCAAAATCGGCAGATCCTCATCCCCGAACAGCAGACGAACTCGAGGCTCGTCACCAAGCTGCAGACGGTAGGACGCGAAGTCCTGCCCCTCCGACTTGGATGAATATTCCGGCTGCCTTGATTCGATGGCAATGCCCATGGCCGCAAGCTTGGCGCGGTCACGCTGGAATTGCTTGGCAAAAGCTGCCTTCGCCGCCTGATCTGCCAGTTCCCCATAGGAATCGGCATACGCCTTCACGCGCTGAGCGATCTGACGGGAAGTGAGCCATTGCGGAAAAGCTGAGGAAAGCACAGCCAACACATCAAGTTCGTGCTTGCCCCATTTGTCGGAGAAACGACGCCTTCCGTTACTGCCCTCTGCCATTAGTCCTCACGTCTCGTTAACGTTTCACTTTAAGTGCGTAACCAGTATAGGCTTCCGCACACACCTCTCTATGATAGATGGTTTTCGCTCAGATTGTGCCTATTTTACGAAAAAATACAGTTTTCGTGTTGAGAACACCCCTCGAATCAGACCCAATCGTCAGGCTCCACGCCTTGCGGGCCAACGTATTCGCCGTTCGGAACATAACTCGGCTCGCCGGTGTCAGACAGCCGCGCGTCACCAAACAGTACTACATCCCTGCCAAAGGTCCAGTCACCCTCGATATCAACGGAATTTGCCGCGGCGAGTGATGGAACTCCATACGGGAATCTCGTATCGAAATCATGAATGTTCTTGTAGTGTCGTGAATCCAAATGGACGTCCGGGAAAATGTAGTTACCGTCCTCCATCTCATACTGGTCCGTCAGATGGAATCGATCAGACCGCATAATGAACAAATCGTCGGTGGTTTTCACGGGCAGGAAACGCATGCGATCCACGCACACGCAAGTGGCACCATCAAACAACGTCACCGCGGCTCCCATGGCCGTTTCCAGCTGAATGACAGGCTCGCTCGTCGGATCGGTGGGATCAACGGTCTTTTTATTACGGATCACCGGCAACGGCAGCACGCCGTCATAGGCGGACAGCTTGGCCTTCAAAGCGTCAATCCGCACCCAGATGCTGTTCGTGTTGAAGTACGGGTGTTTTTCAATGTTCTGAGCATCGCCTTTGTCATTTGGATGCACCTGACTCATTTCACGCAGCATCAAACGGCCCGTCGCCTTGTCACGCACGATATGGCCGCCCTTGCGGTCGGCGGGAGTGCGCTTGGCGACTTCAATCATGACCGGAGCGCCAGTGTTTTCGAAATGCTGGGCTAGCGTACGCGAAGGTCGTGCACCGAGATTGTCGGAATTCGAGATGAACAAATACTTGAAACCATGTTCCTCGAGCACGTCAAGCAATCCGGATTCCCAGATGGTTGAGAACAGGTCACCGTGGCCTGGCGGACACCATTCAAGTTCGGGATTTGCCGAAAAACTGACAGGAAGGCCCGTTTCCGCGCTAATCTTTGGTTCCTGATGCTGCACAATCTCCAGAGGAATATCCTCCTGATGGAATTTCTTGTTGGCTCTCAGCACCTTCATGGTGTCGTCTGAAGTGCGGAATGAATTCATCAGCGTCAACGGCAGCTCCACGCCCAGACGAGTGCGCGCAGTCAGCACCTGTCCGATGATGATGTCGATGAAACGCATCTGACGGGCCTTGTGGCGACGCACGGGCAAGAGAGACTTGGCGCAATCCAGTCCCATGGAGGTGCCAAGCCCGCCGTTGAGCTTAAGGAATGCGGTTTTTGCGAACGCATCAACGGCTTTGTCGTGGTTGATGGTCTCGTAAACGTCATGGAAACTGGGCACCCCCACCAACGGTTCCACCTCATCCTCACGAATCCAGCTGCTTGCCTCCTCGTTACGCCAAACCTCATATAGACGCTTGAACTGTGCGATGGCCATATCGGTCATCCCATTTTCCCGCATCTTTGCGGCGGAGTATTCGAATACGTCCTCAGTCAATGTCTTTCCCTTTCGTGCGGGCGTCATGTTTATTGCACCTAGGTAATACTACGACACATTTCCCGTAACGGGGGGCTTTTGGATATTAAAAAAGATATTTTTTGACACAAACGTCATCTTTACGCATTCTTCATCACGTTTCATTGACTGCGCAACACGATGTATTTGAAAAAAAACGCAGACTATGCTATGTTTCATTTTCGGTGCTTTTGCATCGCTCGGACCATAGCGCAGTTTGGTAGCGCACTTGACTGGGGGTCAAGGGGTCGCGGGTTCAAATCCCGCTGGTCCGACTTGAAAAACCCGGATTCGTATGATTTCGGGTTTTCTTTTTAAGGTTGTCAGTCTTACACATGCAGGTAAGAGGTGATTGTCTTGAAGTCGAGGGACGCCCAGCCACAGTTTGACGATGTTGATGACCTTGCCCACGTGTTCGATTTTTCCGTACCTGAAGATGAATGGAAGATCCGCTTGCCCCGGGAACTTGGTGTGGAAGCTCGAGAACGCGCGAAACATGATGGTATCACTCTCACCGAGTTGACCCGAAGAGCGCTTAAAAGCGATAACCTAAGCGACACAGCCGACACCGTTCGTCCCGGACGAAGGCCAAAGAACACCGACGGGCGCGAACAGCTTGGCGACGAATGGAAAATCAAACTCCCCTATGCCATCGGCAAGACGGCACGGGAACGTGCAACGGAAGAGGGCATGTCCTTGAGTTCTCTTGCCCGACGTGCGATTAGCGGATATCTACGCCAAAGAGACGCCGAAGAACAGCCACTTTTCTAAGACGCCCGGTCAATAGCGTGCCGCACATTAGCTATACAGATTGGCAGATACAGTATTCCTTGCAACCGTTTTTTCTGGGGGGCACGCCACGAATGATGGCTGCCCCCCCCCAGAAAAAACGGGGCTACTTACGCTTTTTCTTTTCTCGGATATTTACCGAAATCTGAATCGGGGAACCCTCGAAACCAAACTCCTCACGCAGGCAACGTTCGATGTAACGACGATAACCGTGCTCAAGGAAGCCAGTAGCGAAAATCACAAAACGCGGTGGGCGCGTCGAAGCCTGGGTCGCGAAAAGAATGCGTGGCTGCTTGCCACCACGAAGCGGATGCGGATGTGCAGCTTGAATCTTGCCCAGAAAAGCGTTGAGCTTGCCGGTCGGGATGCGCTTGTCCCACGACTCCAAGGCGCCACGCATAGCTCTGGCCAGGCGATTCGTATGCCATCCGGTCTTGGCCGACAGATTCACGCGCTGGGCCCATGTCACGCGGTCAAACTCGGTCTTCCACAAGCGTTCCATGCGCTGGCGATCGAAATCATCCATCAAATCCCACTTGTTGAATACCAGGACAATGCATCGACCGGCATCCACGGCTTGACTCATCACCTTCAGATCCTGATCGGAAATCGGTTGGGAGGCATCGAACAGCACCAATGCAAGCTCCGAACGCTCAATCGCGGCCTGTGTACGCAACGACGAGAAATACTCGGCGCCGGACAACTTGTGCAGGCGACGCTTGATGCCGGCGGTATCGATGAACAGCCAATCCTCACCATCAACCGTCACCACCTCATCGACAGGGTCGCGGGTAGTTCCAGCCAGATCGTTAACCACGGTGCGCTCTTCATGCGCCAGCTGGTTCAGCAAGGACGACTTGCCGACGTTCGGACGTCCGACCAGTGCCACACGACGAAGATGCGACGGAGTGAGGAACCCGGAAGTCTTCTCAGCCTTCTTCAACGACTCCAAAGCCGCATCAAGCAGTTCGCCGATGCCGCGGCCGTGCATGGCGGAAATACCGTATGGCTCCCCCAAACCCATCTTCCAGAATTCTGCGGTCAGATACTCGCTCTCACGATCATCGACCTTGTTCACCGCAAGCGTGACCGGCTTACCAGAGGATCGCAGCATCTTTACGATACGCTCGTCAGTATTGGTAAGTCCAACCTGACCATCCACCACAAGTACCACGGCGTCAGCAAGCTGGACGGCGATTTGCGCCTGCGACGCGATGGCAGATTCAATGCCTTCGACATCGGCTTCCCAACCACCGGTATCGACCAGCTTGAAATCAGTGCCGGCCCATTCAGCATCGTAGCTCACACGGTCTCGGGTCACGCCTGGAGTATCTTCCACAACGGCCGCACGACGTCCGAGAATACGATTTACCAGCGTGGACTTGCCAACATTCGGACGTCCAACAACGGCAAGCACGCCGACCGGCTTCGGGCCAGACTGGCGTTCGCCACCAACGAAAGACGATCCATCAATCAGCCCTTCATCGCCCTCATCCAACTCATAATCATCAAGATTGGACGCATATTGGCGATATTGCTGCTCTTCAATGGCGTCATCGACGATGCGCACAAGCACGTCGAGGGTTTCGCCGAAATCCAAATCGGAATTGTCAACGGTCAACACACCTTCCGCTGCGGACGTGAAATTCGTGACCTTGGAATCAGCCTTGTCTCGTGCCGCAACGTTTTCTGCGCCAACTCCGGAAGCTGACTGCCCTGCTCGACGGGCTTGGCGGATTTCCTCACGAGCGGTAAGCAATACACGCACTTCAGCATCCGGCGCAACAACTGTAGTGATGTCACGGCCTTCGGCAACCACGCCAGCACCTTCGGAGAAGGAATCGGAAGCCGCTTCACGAGCAATATACGCGCGTTGTGCGGCAATAAGCACATGACGAACCGGAATGATGTTCGACACCTTGGACACATGGGATGACACTTCAGAGGAACGGATCGCCTCACTGATGTCTTCGCCATCGGCATACACCTTCGGATCGTCCGGATCGACACTGATGTCAAAATGACCCTCGGTAAAGAACTCGCCCACGGTTTCAGTGACCAGCTGTTCGTCGACAGTCTCCGTATCGAGGTCGATACCCTTGTTCATGCACCACCATGCGCAGGCACGATACATGGCGCCGGTATCGAGATAGGCAAAACCGTAATACTTGGCCAACGCTTTGGACGTGGAAGACTTACCGACGCCCGCAGGCCCATCAATAGCTACGCGGATCACAGGCCCACCGCCTTGGACAGGGAACGCACCTCAGTCTGCGAAAGCACACGGTACGATCCGGACTTCAGATCGCCAAGTTTAATCGGGCCGATCTGAGTGCGCACCAAACGCCTGACCGGAAAACCGATCGATCCGAAGATACGACGAACAATACGGTTCTTGCCGGAGTGCAGCACCACCTTGACCAGAGTGCTATCGCGGCTGGCATCAAGAATCGCACAACGGTCAAGCTTGATCCAACCGTCGTCGAGCTGCACGCCGGTGGTGACCAGTCGGCGGCACACCTGACCGCTGATGCGACCTTCCAACGTGGCAATATAGGTTTTCTCGACCTCATATTTGGGGTGCATGACATGTTGGCTCAACTCGCCGTCGTTCGTCATGAGAATCAGGCCTTCGGAATCGTAATCCAGACGACCCATGTGGAAAATACGGTCATACTTGTCACCGACGATGTCGCTCAGGGTGTAACGTCCCTTCGGATCCTCCATGGCGCTGAGCACGCGCTTCGGCTTGTTCAAGGCAAGCGTGACATGATTGGGGTTCACACGAACACGGGAGCCGTCCACACGGACTTCCTGATGTTTCGGGTCGACGCGAGTCCCCAACTCGGTGACAAGCTCACCGTCGATTTCGACGCGTCCTTCAGTAATGATCTCTTCACATTTGCGACGGGACCCAAAACCTGCCTGAGCAAGAAGCTTCTGCAGGCGGATACCCTCATTGTCATGTGTATGCGCCTTCGCGGCGCGGGAATATGCGTTTGGCATCGTTCTCCCAACGTGGCCGGATAATACTTATAGGGACTGCTGGTACTATGGCAGTCGTTTGGCGATTTCCAAAAAATCGCAACTTGTCCACTATATGACAGAGGAAAGACTATGACTGCTGTTGAAGCAACGTCCATAACTAAGGAAGAGCAAAGCAAGCCGCTGGCACTTCGTGTCGGAGCGGAACTTGTGGGAAGCTTCATCATCTGCTTCGCGATTTACGCGATCTGCTCGCTTGGCTCCGCAGTGTACGGCATCAATATGGCGTTCATCGCCCTGCTGACGGGCATCGTGTATGCCGCGGCCACCGTGATCTTTGGATCCATCTCCGGAGCGCAATTCAATCCGGCCGTATCTGTCGCCGCCATGCTCACCGGCAAGACCCATGTGCTTGATGGCATTCTGTACATCATTGCCCAAGTGCTCGGCGGCATTGGCGCCGGCGCTGCCATCCGATTCCTTCTGCCGACTTCCGAGCAGGTGACATTCAAGATCTGGATGACGCCGACGATCAACGGCTTCGATAAGAACTCCGTCTCCTACTCCACACTTGGCAACTATGGCGTGACGTTCAGCATCACCTTGGCCATCGCTGTCGAAGTCATCGCAGGCATCGTCATTGTTGCCACCGCTCTTCGTACCACGGGCAAACATGGCGAGTCCGATACGAACCATGCCTTCGCCATGGGACTTGCCTACGGCATCGGCACCGCCATCGCCTACCCAGTGACCGGAGCTGCATTGAACCCGGCACGCGCTACTGGCATCGCTATTTTCACGCAAAACCAGGGTCTGAATGAGGAACCCTTGCAGCAGCTGTGGGTCTTCTGGATCTGCCCCGTTCTCGCAGCTGCCGTCGTTGCCCTTATCGTCATTATCTCCGGTATGGTCGGCACGAAGAAGAATACGTCGGATGCCGAAGTCTCCGATGAAATCGAAAACGACACTGTTCTCGACGAAGCGTCAGTTTCCGACAGGAACGATGGTGAGGAGAATGAGCAGTCCAGCGCCCAAACCTACACCCATGAAAGCGTCGAAAACAACTGACCGGACCTTCCATGGGCTGCGTTCACGCAACACCAGCCTGACCAGCCCAGTCACCATGGCCGTCACCGCGATTGCAGCGGTGGCGGCCTTTGTATATCCTGCGACCGCAAGCACCGCCGCAATAATCACTACAACTGCGACAATCCATTCAAACCACGGTTTGCCCTCATGATCTTCGGAAACGTAAGGATGGCTCATTCCGAGGCCTTTCATATCTCGCTTGCCTGCAACAATCGTAATCATAATAAACGTGGCGTCCGAAACCAATACGGAATCGGACGCCACGCTAATCACAATACCCTCGTATGAGAAGTGGAACGATCAGTGGAAGAAGTGGCGGGTGCCGGTCACATACATGGTGACGCCGGCCTTGCGGGCCGCTTCGAACACTTCCTCGTCGCGGATGGAACCACCCGGCTGGACGATGGCCTTGACACCTGCGTTGATAAGAATCTCCGCACCATCGGCGAACGGGAAGAACGCGTCGGATGCCGCAACAGCGCCCTGAGTGCGGTTTGCACCATCAGCCAGCGTATTCGCACGTTCAACGGACAGGTTGGCGGAATCGACACGATTCACCTGACCCATGCCGATGCCGACCGTGGCCTGATCATGAGCAATCAGAATAGCATTGGACTTGACGCAACGGATGGCTCGCCAAGCGAAAACCAGATCCCTGATGGTCTGCTCGTCCGCGGGCTCGCCGGAAACCAGTTTCCACGCATCCGGATCGTCGCCCGGAGCGTCGATGAGATCAGTGGACTGCACCAACAGACCACCGTCGATCTGACGGAACTGTGTCTTGGATTTCGGCGGTTCGGTAACCTTCAGAATGCGAAGATTCTTCTTCTTAGTCTGCAACAGCTCAAGGGCATCGGCATCATAGTCGGGAGCGACAATCACTTCGGTGAAGATCGGACGGACGCTTTCCGCCATTTCCATGGTGACCTTGCTGTTCGCAGCAATCACTCCACCATAGGCGCTCATCGGGTCGCAGGCATGTGCCTTCTTGTGCGCCTCAGCGACGGTGGCTCCAACGGCAAGGCCGCACGGATTGTTGTGCTTGACCACGGCAACCGCAATCTGCGGAGCGAAATCCCACACGGCACGCCAGGCTGCATCAGCATCGACATAGTTGTTGTAGCTCATCGGCTTGCCACCGAGCTGTTCAGCATGTGCGAAGCCGTTCTGGTTCAGCGGATCGAGATACAACGCGGCCTGCTGGTGAGGATTCTCGCCATAACGCAGAACATGGGCACGATCCCAAGTACGGGTGAATGCGGCCGGGAACTTGGCCTCATTCACTTCCGTCTCGCCTTCGGCAGTCGGCTGATCAACAGTAGCCGGCTTCGGCCAATGCTTCGCGGTCCACTCGTTGATGGTGGCATCATAAGATGCCGTGTGCGCGAATGCTTTGCCGGCCAGCCAGCGACGTTCCTCAAGGGAGAAACCTTCACCATTCTCGATACGGGCCGCAACCAACGCATAATCGTTCGGATCCGTGATGATGGCCACGGTGGCGTTGTTCTTCGCCGCTCCGCGAACCATGGACGGGCCTCCGATATCGATCTTTTCAATAGTGGCGGCTTCGTCTGCACCGGAACGAACCGTATCAGCGAACGGATACAAGTTGACGACCACCAAATCGAACGGCTTGATGCCAAACTTTTCCAGTTGAGCCGCGTGGTTCTCATTGGTCATATCAGCGAGGATACCTGCGTGGATATGTGGATCGAGGGTTTTGACACGGCCATCGAGACACTCGGGAAAACCAGTGACTTCCGAGACTTCCGTCACCTTGACGCCGAGTTCCGCAAGACGCTTTGCAGTGGAACCAGTGGAAACCACTTCAGTGCCGGCCTTGATGAACGCCTCGGCAAGAACTTCTATGCCTTCCTTATGGAAGACCGATACCAGAGCTCGACGTATCGGTCGATTCGTTGTTGTCACCCTGCTCCTCCTTATTGTTAATGGTTGAGGTCACTGTGCGGGCCGCATCGGCGATCTCACGATTATTTGGTTCGAGAACCGCAGCGGATGTACCGCTCCTGCCCTCGCGGACACGCTTTATGCCCCAGCGTATTCCGAAAAACATGGATACGGCCACCAAAGTCAGCAGCCACGATGAGAACAGCCCGACTGCAGTGGGCTGTCCAACCTTACGTGTCGACGCAATTACATCGACACCGACATGCGCAAGATGTTTCGATCCCAGTGCTCCGTTGGAGATGGCGAACAGCAAACTCGAGCCTACCGATACGATCACGCAGGACATGCAGAATGTTCCCGCGGGATAGGCGAGTCCGAACACCACCCGCTTGACGTCAATCTGGTGATCAGCATCATCAGCTCTGATATGGAATCCCTTGTTGAATAACATGACGATTATGCCTGCGATACAGGGCAACGCCAAAGGAATGCACATTAATGCGATTCGAACCCAATCCGCTTCAATTGCCGAGGGAAGCAGACCGAATATCGGCAGCGACGGCAATGCCGTTCCCTGACCGCTCCACATAGTGAATTCAGCAAGGTCGCCAATCGAAAAACCTGCTCCGAACACCCAGGAAACCGCCCAAATCGCAATGTTCGGAATCCACGCGAGCATAGCGATAGTCGTAAGTATACGAGAGCCGTTCTGCATTCCCGACAACTCATACAGCTTCACCATAGCCGACTGATTGCTAAACACCCAATACACGACCACAATCAGGCCAATGACCAGATAGACTGCAATTAACAACAGACCAAGAGCTAAGCCTATGGTGATAGTCTTACGGACCGGCAACGAGACATGCTTGCCAATCCATTCCAACCCTCGCTCGGTCAACGGCGCCTCAGGAATCAAGGCAATGGCATAGCCCAGCATGAAGACGACCGCCGTTTTCACGATAATCATGCCGGTCGTGTCAACAAGCTCGGTATCGACGCTGTTGGCGAAGAATATGTTGATCAGCACCCAGCCAGCAGTCCCCGTCACACATCCGGAGAAACTGGTTCCAATACGCTTGGCAAGCGATGAAATAAGTGCAATCAGCATAACCGTCAGCAACAACGGCATAATCGTCAGTGTGATGGATCCGGTTTTGAACCCGGATCCTTGGCTGAGAAGCACAACCGCTTCAGTCAAGGGAACGGAGAAGGCGGACAGATTGTCGCCGCCTTCCTCCATGGAGATGATCAGAAGCATCAGTGCGATATAGCAGCCGAGGGCAACAGCATAGATAATCATGGACGCTGCCGCTACGGCAAGCCCTTGCAACCAATACTTCAGGTTCTTTGCCATCATATCGACTTGGAAGCGAGCACCTCGCGCATGATTTCAGCAGTCTGCCCCGGAGTGCGTCCAACACGGATGCCCACGGCTTCGAGCGCTTCCTTCTTGTCTTGCGCAGTTCCCTTGCCGCCTGAAACGATGGCTCCAGCATGACCCATCTGCCTGCCTTCCGGTGCCGTGAAGCCAGCGATGTAGGCGACAACAGGCTTGGTCATATGCTCGGATGCCCACTTTGCAGCATCCTGCTCGGCGCTACCGCCAATTTCACCAATCATCACGACGGCCTTGGTGGCATCATCGTTTTCAAATGCTTCAAGGGCTTCCTGCAACGTGGTGCCAACAATGGGATCGCCGCCAGCGCCTAAGCATGCGGTGAAGCCGATGTCGGACAGCTCCCCCATCAGCTGATAGGTAAGAGTGCCGGACTTGGACACCAATCCCAAAGGTCCACGGGAGACGATGCCGTCCGGAATGATGCCGAGATTGCAACCCTGCGCACCTTCCATCGAAGAAAGCGTAAGCAGGCCAGGACAGTTCGGCCCGACGATGCGTACGCCCTTGCGCAATGCGAGCTCAACAAAATACGCACTGTCGGCAACCGGAATGCCTTCGGTGATAACCACAATCAGCTTGATACCGGCTTCAATGGCCTCGACCACGGCATCCTTAGCAAAACGCGGCGGGACGAACACAACACTTGCCTGCGCACCGGTAGTTTCAACAGCTTCGGAACAGCTACCAAAAACACGTAGAGTAATGTCTTCGCCGTTTTTTGCTTCAGGGAAATTGACTTCCTGGCCGGCCTTGCGAGCATTGACGCCGCCGACGATATTGGTACCGGCCTTCAGCATGCGCGCGGTATGGGTCATACCCTGGTGTCCAGTCATGCCCTGCACAATGACAGGTGCGCCATCCTCAATGAAAAGCGTCATTTTCAGCGAACCTCCTTGCCATTGGCCGCAAGGCGTGCGGCCTGCTGTGCGGCTTCTTCCATGGTTTGTGCGACATGCAGATTGACTCGATTGGCTTGGGCCAGAATGCGCAGGCCCTCAGCAGCGGCGTTGCCGTCGAAACGGACCACCAGAGGCTTGGAGCTGCCAAGCTTGTCAAGAGCTTCCAGAATGCCTTTCGCCACCTGTTCGCAGGATGTGATGCCACCATACACGTTGACCAGCACCGATTCGACCTGCGGATCAGAGAGCACAATCTCCAGACTGCCGCACATCACTTCGGCAGACGCGCCGCCACCGATATCAAGGAAGTTTGCAGGTTTGACATTGGTTCCCTGATCCTCACCGGCACCGGAAATGGCGTCGAGCGAACTCATCACCAAACCGGCACCGTTGCCGATGACACCAACGGAACCTTGAAGATGCACATAATGCAAGCCATGTTCACGTGCCTTCTGCTCAAACGGATCGACATGCACCGGATCCGCGAACCGATTCCACCCATCGTGGCGGAACGCCGCATTGTCGTCCAGAGAGATCTTGGCGTCTAACGCACACAACGTCTTGGACGATTCGTCATCTGGATCACCGATCTTGGCAAGCGGGTTGATCTCAACAAGCGTAGCGTCATTGTCTTTGAAGCACTGCCACATCTTCAACAGAATCTGTGCGGCCTGATTAACATCGGCATGGTAGAAACCAATGCTTTCAGCCATTTTGGTGGCCGCTTCGAGGTCGAAATCCTCAAGCGCGTCAATATGCAGACGCTTGACGGATTCCGGATGCTCCTTAGCGATCTCCTCAACCTCAGTACCGCCATTCGCTGTGGCAAGCACATCGAAATCACGGGAGGAACGATCCACGGAAATGGAGACATAGTACTCGTGAAGAATGTTCTTTGCCTCGGCTACCAACACGCCGCTGACCTTATGTTTGTGAATGGTCATCGGCAGGATGCCCTCGGATGCAAGAATAGCCTCATCGCGATTCTTCGCCAGCTTGACACCGCCAGCCTGACCGCGATGACCAATCTTCACCTGAGCCTTGATCACATTGGGGTAGCCAATCTGATCGGCAGCCTCAGCCACTTCGTGAGAGTTCTGCGCGAACACTGCTTTAGGCGTTGGAATACCCTGCTCTTCAAGCAGCTCCCTAGCCTGATACTCATAGAGATCCATGGATTCTTTTTCCCTTGATGCTATTGGTTATTTATAAAGAATATACTCAAATCACGCAGGCATGGTGATCAACGAACTGGCTGGATACCCCTGCAGGGACTTCATGCCGTCGATGCCGGTAAGTTCCATAACGAAACTGAAACCGGCCACCTTGCCACCGCACTTTTCGATCAGAGTACTGGCTGCATTAGCAGTTCCACCGGTAGCGATCAAATCATCAACGATGAGCACACGTTCACCCTCATGCACGGCGCTGGTTTCGATTTCCACGGCAGCCTGGCCATATTCAAGATCATAATTCTGCGACACAGTATCAGGCGGAAGCTTACCGGCCTTGCGCACGGCGATGAATCCTTTGCCAAGACGCGCGGCCAATGCAGGACCGAATAAAAAACCTCGCGCTTCAAGACCTGCAACGACGTCGAAATCATGGGGATTCACTGGCAATGCGGCCTCAAGTGCGTCCAGGAGAACACCAAAGGCACGAGCATCAGCCAATACCGGCATGAAATCACGGAAAAGAATACCTTCTTTCGGGAAACCGGGAATCGTGCGAATTTTAGAAATGAGGTACTCGGCGTTTTCAGCTCCGACCCTGCTTAAACCGGAAACGGTGATATCCGTTGATGCCATGGCGGTAGTTTCTTTCTCCTTCAATATGCGGCACTTCGCATTATAGGATTTCGACGCGAAAAAGAACGGCGAAAATCCCAAAAATGAGATTCCCGCCGATATCCTTTTATATGTTGTCAGTTGTTCTTCTGTTCGGTCTCAGTCTGTACCGCTTCGATCTCACCCTCAATCGGCTCCTGAGCAACCTGATCTTCATCTGCAGAATCGACGGGAAGCGGGTTGCCGTTCTCATCGACCTCGTCATCATGCACATATGCGGGACGCACGTATTCACGGCTGATGGCGTTGAAGCCGAAACGAATCTGGGAACCTTCGGAATCGATGACGATCTCCTCGTATTCGGTATCAACGGAAACAACCTTGCCGATCACGCCGCCGATGGTGATGACCTCGGTGCCGGGCTGAAGATTGGCACGAAAATCCTGTCGCTCGGCCTGCTGCTGCTTAGCCTTCTTGGACTGCCAGAACATCATGCCAAACATGACGACAACGATGACGATGAGAAAAATGTAATCCAAAGCACAACTCCTTGAGGTGGACGCTCAAACGGGACCCTATGTCCAAGACAACGAGTCTAGGCTAGATTGCTGACATCAACCTGAGATTCGTCAGGCACCAAACCAAGATGTTCCCATGCCTTACGTGTCGCCACACGTCCCTTCGGCGTGCGCACAAGGAACCCCTCACGAACCAAATACGGCTCGCAAACCGTTTCCACGGTTTCCGATTCCTCGCCGACCATGGCCGACAGATTGTTCAGTCCGACCGGCCCTCCGTTGAAATTGGTGACAATGGCTTTTAGCACCGCGATATCCAAGCGGTCCAGACCTTCAGTGTCGATCTGGTACAACGCCAAAGCCTCCTTGACATCATTTGGATGCACGGTTTCCAGATCATGTACGATGGCCCAATCCCTTACGCGACGAAGCAATCGGTTGGCGATACGCGGCGTACCCCTCGAACGCATGGCAAGCTGGTGGGCAGCACCGTCCTCGAGGCGGATGCCAAGCACAGCCGAAGATCGTTCGATAAGCTTTTCAAGCTCCTCATGCGGATAAAAGTCGAGATGCGCGGTGAAACCGAAACGAGCCCTCAACGGCGACGGCAACATGCCTTCACGAGTGGTGGCACCAATCACTGTAAACCGCGGCAAAGTAAGAGGGATGGAGGAAGCGCCCGGTCCTTTGCCTACCATCACGTCAACACGAAAATCCTCCATAGCTATATACAACAATTCCTCGGCTGCCCGTGGAAGACGATGGATCTCGTCGATGAAGAGCACTTCCCCAGCATCCAAAGAACTCAGAATGGAAGCCAGATCGCCGGCATGTTGAATGGCCGGACCGGAAGTGACTCTGATCGGCACTCCAAGCTCGTTGGCAACAATCATGGCCAACGTGGTCTTGCCCAAGCCCGGAGGCCCCGCCAAAAGAATATGATCCGGAGGAACGTCGCGTTTGCGGGCAGCGTCCAAAAACAGCTGCAGCTGCGCCTTGAGCCTCGGCTGTCCGATGAAACCGTCAAGAACATGGGGTCGCAGTTCCTCGTCGCTCACCGGCTCGTTGCCGACTGGCGATGCGGAAACCATGCGGAGTGATTCCTCGTTGGCACCAGTATTCGACTGGTCGAATGCAGAGTCGTTCGTCATGATGGTGCGATTCACCTACCTCGATCAAGGGACGCCAACGCGAGTCTGAGCACACGAGGCACGTCATCGTCTCCCAGTGGAATATCGATATGGTTGCTCTCGCAGACCTCTTGCACGGCATGAACGGCATCCTGTTGACGCCACCCAAGAGACATCAGGCCTTCCACCACCTGTTCCGAACCAGTATCTTCCGTGGAACGTGTTTCAGGAGAAGCGCCTTCGATCTGGCTAAGGTCAATGGACCCTTTAAGCTCAAGGATGATTTTTTGCGCACCTTTTTTACCTAATCCCGGCGCCTTCGCCAGCGCAGTGGCATCGCCATCTGCCACGGCCCTCGCCAAACGTTCCGGAGGCAACGTCGAAAGCAAGGAAAGGGCAACCTTCGGGCCAATGCCACTGACCTTCTGCAATTGCAGGAACATACGTTTCGATGCAAGCGAGGAAAAACCATATAGCGTGATAGCATCCTGCGAAACGTTCAACGACGTGTACACCTTCACCGTTTGACCGGCGTGCATGGAAGCCAGATCCGCCGAAGGCATCCTAGTCTCATAACCAACTCCCCCGACCTCAATGATCGCCGAAGCCGCGTCAATGGAATCGACTTGGCCATGCAACATGCCTATCATGCCGTCACCTCCCATAAACAATCATAGAACATCTGTTCGATAGTTTACATTCCTCTACGGACGCCACGTTGCCGTGCCGCATTCTGCGAGGCAAGCGCCCATTGACGTTGCGCATCAGTGAGATGTTGTTCACGTTCGCCCCCTTGCAGCGCGCCCGCAGGACGAAGAGCATGGCAAATCGCAATGGCCAACGCGTCGGCCGCGTCAGCAGGTTTAGGCAAGGTATTCAGCCCCAGAATACGGGAGACCATACGTTCCATCTGAATCTTCTCGGCCTTGCCGTTGCCAGTGATCGCCATCTTCGATTCAGTCGGCGTATGCAAGGCAACAGGAATTCCACGCTGGGCTGCGGCCAACATGGCCAGTCCAGCCGCCTGCGCGGTCCCCAACACAGTGTTGCGGTTCTCTTGCGCGAACACACGCTCAATGGACACGGTATCCGGCGCAAACCGTTCTATTTTTTCAACCAGCCCATCGTATATGGCCAACAGGCGCAGATCCTGTGACATTTTCGGATCAGACCGCACCACATCCACATGAATAAAAGAAAGCCGGCGGTATGCGCCGGCTTCGATCACGCCGACCCCGCAGCGAGTCAGCCCGGGGTCGACGCCAAGAATAATCACGCTCGATTACTCCTCGTCAAGCTGAGCCATAACCTCATCGGAGGCGGTCCAGTTGGAGTAGATGTTCTGCACATCGTCCAAATCGTCGAGGTTGTCGATGAGCTTGGACACCTTCTGAGCATCCTCGAGAGTCAATTCAACCTCGTTCTTCGGCATCATGACCAGATCGGCGGAATCGTAATCGAAACCAGCGTCCTGCAGAGCCTTACGAACATCGATCATTTCGGAAGGATCGGTGACAACGGTGAACACATCACCATCTTCGGTCACATCCTCGGCGCCAGCTTCAGCGGCCTTTTCGAACAGATCATCGAAATCAACGCCTTCGGCAGGAACGATAATCTGGCCCTTGCGCTCGAAATTGAAGCTCACGGAACCGGAGGTAGCCAAGGAACCATTACCCTTGGTCAGGGTGGAACGCACTTCAGCGGCCGCACGATTACGGTTGTCGGTAAGGCATTCGATGATCAGACCGACGCCTGCGGGAGCATAGCCCTCATAGACGATATCTTCGTAGTTGGCACCGCCGGCCTCTTCACCAGAACCACGCTTGACAGCGCGCTTGATATTATCGGCAGGCATGGAAGCCTTCTTGGCCTTGTAGATGGCGTCGTATAGGGACGGGTTGCCGTCAGGATCGCCACCACCCATACGTGCTGCAATCTCGATATTCTTGATCAGCTTGGCGAACAGCTTGCCACGCTTCGCGTCGATGGCGGCCTTCTTGTGCTTGGTGGTCGCCCACTTGGAATGACCTGACATAATGCTCCTAGGCAGGTTGCGGATGTTTCAAACGAAACGATTCTAAAGCGGTTCTAAGACAAAGCGCCTGACATATGGTTGTCAGGCGCGTCAACATTCGACGTTTGCAGGCAGTTATAGCTGATATGTCCTATGGCCGGCAGCCATCTGTCGACGTGCTTCGAGAACGCGCTGGAATACTGTGACCACACCTAAAACCGCAAGCAATACCATGTCAATGGCCAGCCATAGGCCGTGATGCGTCAGCCCAGTGATCGCCATGCCCACCAGAATGATGACCAGTCTGTCGGCGCGCGTTGCGATGCCGTTCTTTACCTCGAAGCCAACGGATTCCGCACGGGCACGCGCATACGACGTCACAAACGACGTCATCATTGACACCATGGCCGCACCGACGCCAACCCAACTAATGTAATCCGGACTTGACTGACTGATGTCATACCACCAATCGGCGTGCAAGATGAAGAAGACGATCACTCCGGCAAGCAACGCCCAATCGGCGATACGATCCAACGTGGAATCCAGAAAAGCGCCAAATTGGGTGCCTCCCGTGGTCAGCTTCGCGATCGAACCGTCCAGGGAATCGGCCAGCACCAGCAATGTCAGTACTACGGCTCCAGCGAAAAGCCACCCCGTGATGCCGGTGACGAAGGCAACCACAATGGTTCCAATGGTGCCTATGACCGTCACCGCATTCGCGGTCAGGCCAATGGATATCAACGCTTTGGCAAGCGGTTCTATGAGCTTTTTGAATGGTGCGCGAAGATGTTCTAGCATGCGGATTCCTGTTTCTCGGAAAACGAAAAGGGCGCGCAAGCGTCAATAATGATGCTTGTGCGCCCTTATATGACCCATGATCTTATGAGACCGAATGCAAGCGAATCGGCTCAGTCTGCGATGGCGGCCTTGAAGTCGTCGACGTTGTTGACCTGAACGCGCTTCTTGAGCACGGTCATGATCTGCGCCTTGGCTTCATCGGTCGGCACGCCGTTCAGCTGGCTGCCATCACGGAAGCGGAAGCTCACCGCATTGTTGTTCATGTCTTCCTCGCCAACGATGAGGATGAACGGAACCTTGGACTTGGAAGCGTTGCGGATCTTCTTGCCGAAACGATCGTCGGACATGTCGATTTCACAACGAACCGTTTCCTCTTCGAGACTGGCGATGAACTGCTGCAAGTGCGGGGCGAATTCATCGGCAACCGGCACGCCAAGCACCTGAACCGGAGCGAGCCATGCCGGGAAAGCACCGGCGTAATGCTCAAGAAGCACGGCAAAGAAGCGTTCGATGGAACCGAACAGCGCACGGTGGATCATCACCGGACGCTGGTGGGTACCGTCCGCAGCGATGTATTCCAAGCCGAAACGTTCCGGAAGGTTGAAATCAAGCTGGATGGTGGACACCTGCCAGGTACGGCCGATGGCATCACGAGCCTGCACGGAAATCTTCGGACCGTAGAAGGCTGCGCCGCACGGATCGTCAATCAGCTCAAGGCCGGATTCCTTGGCAACTTCGGCCAGCGTATTGGTGGCTTCCTCCCAGATCTCGTCAGAACCGACGTACTTGTGCGGATCCTTGGTGGACAGCTCCAGATAGAAGTCGTCCAGACCGAAGTCCTTCAACAGGCCAAGCACGAAGGTCAGCAAGTTTTTCAACTCGTCCTTCATCTGCTCGCGAGTGCAGTAGATGTGGGAGTCATCCTGAGTCAAGCCGCGCACGCGGGTCAGACCATGCACCTCGCCGGACTTCTCGTAGCGATACACCGTACCGAATTCGAACAGGCGCAATGGCAGCTCGCGATAGGAACGCTGGCGGGACTTGAAGATCAGGTTGTGCATCGGGCAGTTCATCGGCTTCAGGTAGTAGTCGAAGCCCTGCTTGATGACGTTGCCGTTCTCGTCCTTTTCCTCATCCAGACGCATTGCGGGATACATGCCATCCTTGTACCAATGCAGATGGCCGGAAGTCTCGTACAGACCGCCCTTGGTGATGTGCGGAGTCTGCACGAAGCTGTAGTGGTGCTTGCGATGCATTTCGCGGGAGTAATCCTCCATCGCGTTAATCACGGCAGCGCCCTTCGGATGGAACACAGCCAGACCCGGACCGATCTCATCCGGGAAGGAGAACAGATCCATTTCCGCGCCAAGCTTGCGATGGTCACGCTTGGCGGCCTCCTCAAGACGAGTCTGATAGGCCTTGAGATCTTCTTTGGTGGCGAAAGCCGCGCCATAAATGCGCTGCAGCATCGGATTAGCTTCGCTGCCACGCCAATATGCAGCTGCGGAACGCTCGATCTTGAACGCCTTGATATAGCGGGTGTTCGGCAGGTGCGGTCCGCGGCACAGGTCCTTCCAAACCACATTGCCGTCGCGGTCGACATTATCGTAGAAGCTCAGTTCCTTGCCGCTGATTTCAGTGGCGGCCTCCGGATCGAGGTGGGCTTCCTTGTCTTTGATTAGCTCCAGCTTGTACGGCTGATCAGCCTCTTCCGCCAAAGCCTCCTCTTCGGTCACCACGCGGCGACGGAAGGACTGGGACGATTTGATGATGCGCTGCATGCGCTTTTCGATCTCTTTGAGATCGTCAGGAGTGAACGGAGTCTCAACATCGAAATCGTAGTAGAAACCGTCTTTGATGACCGGGCCGACACCAAGCTTGGCGTCCGGGCGGATCTCCTGCACGGCTTGTGCCATGACATGGGTCGCGGAGTGACGCATAATGGCCAAACCGTCTTCGCTATCAAGCACGATTGGTTCCACAACATCGCCGTCATGCAGTTCGGTATACAAATCGCGAGGTTCACCGTTAAGACGCACCGCGATGATGTTCTTGTCTTCCGCAAAGAGCTGGACGCCAGTCTGGTCTGCTGCCACCTCCTTCGCTTCGCCGTTGAGTATGATGGAGATGGTCTGTTCAGCCATGGGTTGTCCTTTGCTATCGGGGTCCGCGTTACTAATGTGCAGGCCTGGACTGTATGTCAACGATGAACAAGATAGGGTTGAGGGCAGACATCGGCACGCTGAAAAAGTGAGCGGCATTCTACAACACAATTATTTTTAGGATCGACCAAAAGAAAACGCTACTTAAGGAGTTATTCGACGACATGCGCATACGTGTACTGCGGCGCGCTTCGCGTCGACGTGATTTCCACCTTGTCAGAAGGCGCAATCGACACGGTGGAGCCATACTTCACCTTCAAACGTGAACCAACACCGCCCGCAAGATTGACGGCGTTCTGCAGATTGTCGCTATCCCCTATCGCCTTGATGATGAATGGTGCATTGATATTCGCGCCATCACAGCTGAGACCGTCTGCGGAATCGCTGATATACGTACTGGTAATCACACGAATATCGTTGATTTCAATGACCTCAGCACCGCTATTGCGCAATTCTTCAAGAAGCGTGAACAGAATCGACGCATCAATATCTTGCTTTGATCCTTTGGAAATACTGATAACCACGCCTTCTCCAGATACCGGCAGACGTCCGGAAAGAATTCCATTCGATTCGGCATTCTGTTTGGCGATTTCCGCCGCCTTTTCGTTCTTGTCGGCCGTGTCCTTCAGCGAGTCAAGCTGGCTGGAAAGCTCACTTTTGCGCTTCTCAAGCTTTTGGACCTGCGTGCTGGTTTCACTGATGAGTTTGGTTAGTTCGTCCTCACTCATCGTCTCATATGTGGACGTTGTGTTGTTCAACTGAATGGCATAGCTAAAGCCGAGCAACGCGCAAAGCACGGTTACAAGCACGCTGGAGTACAGGCGGGCACGAGCAGCCTTCGCGTTCAGCGAAATCCGCCTCGGCTTGCGCCTGACCACTGGAAACGATCCGGTCTGGGTGCTGTCGTTGTTCTGATCCTTGACGATCTGCTCGTGAATTTTGGAGAGCACGTCCTTGTTGTCATCGCTACGTCTGCTCATGCCACGTCATCCCTTGAAGATGAAACGCCGGATGGCCGACACATTGGTGAAGATTCGAATGCCGAGCACGACGATGACAGCGGTCTGCAGCTGGGAACCAACGCCAAGCTGGTTTCCCAGGAAAACCAGCAATGTTGCGGTAATGACGTTCGAAAAGAAGGAGATCACAAAGACCTTATCGGAAAAGCTGCGCTGGAAATAGGCTCGTGCGGCACCAAGCAGCGCATCGAGCGCGGCCAGAACCATAATCGGCAGATACGGCTGAAGGGCAATGGGAATGTCCGGTCGGACGAACACGCCAATGACCACGCCAATGATAAGTCCCAAGACCGCTGCCATTACTTGACCTTCCTTGCATATGTCACTTCGCCAGTTACCGCCGCTTCCAGTGTAATCGATTTGTTTTTGCCCACTTGCGGATAGATGCCCGCTTCTTTGAAATCATCGTACAAACATTGTTGTGTTTTCTTGCTCACCGCATTGGCAAGAACGCTGGAATTGCCGATCGCCTCGATGCGATACGGACTTTGCACGGAATTGACTCCGATGAGGATCGTCGTTCCAGCCGTTCGTATGGAAGTCTGCACGCCGAGACGGTATCCGTTGATAGCGATCGCTTCCGCTCCGGACTGCCAGAGTAGCGAGACAAGCACCTGCAGATCCGAATCCGTGACGACACGAACCTGACTGCCGTTTCCTCTTGGCAGCGACGAATCCGCGTTGTCACCGCCCACAGACAACGGGTTGGCGATGGTGAGCGTGATGCCTTCTCCTCGCACAGGAAGTACGCCATTGACCATTTCGTCATCCTGTATGGTCTGGTTCAATGACCAGCTCGACACGGATTTCGATTCCTCTTCAACTTGGGCACGCAGCGCATTGACGTCTTTGGTGAGGGTCTCGACGTTTTTTGTTTGCTCAGCCAACTGACTTGACAGCTGCTTGCGCACTTCCTTACGGGGGTCGGTACTCAACTGACGAACGAATACGCTGCCTGCCGTACCCACGGCAATGCAGATGAGAAACACTAACACACGGGTAAACCAGACCGCAAACATCGACGGTGTTTTGGTGGCCAGTCTCGAATCCGTATACATCACATCCATCGGACGGTTGGTCAGGTCGTCGATGAGCCGCAGCGAATCATCGTCCAGACTCCGCCTTCTTCGGGAGGTGGATGCAGCAGTCTCGGGCTGCACATGATGCGAGGTCAGCCCAGCGAAAGACGCCGAAAAAACGGCGCGACGCTTCGTGGGCGTATTCTCCGGAGACACCGGAAACGACACACGTTCCGAAGCATCATGCATCATGTGCGCTAATCCTTATCGTTTTTCAGCAGTTGGATTCCCTGACGTATGTAAATATAGCCGGCAAGCCAGTACAATCCTACGCCCCATGTGCCTGTGGCGAGACCGCATAAATGCAATGTATCCGTAGCGGAATTAGACCAGATATCCGCAAAAATCAAAGCGACAATAGCAATCATCAGCATGGCGGTGCCTGCTTTGCCCACGAAATGCACGGGCAGCGGACCATAATCATGCTGGGCCAATATCAACACGAGAATCGCCATGATCAAATCGCGTAATCCAACGACGATCAACATCCACCATGGAATGATGTCGGCGACGCCCAACGCGAGGATGCTACAGAAAATCAGCAGACGATCGGCAATGGGGTCGAGAATCTGCCCGATCTTGCTCACCTGGTTGAACGACCTTGCAATAAGACCGTCCAAACCGTCAGATACCGCCGAAAGCGCAAGCACGACCAACGCAAGCACCATCTCATGACGAGAGACCAATACCGAGATGAAAGGAATCGAAATGATTCGCAACAGGCTAATAAGGTTCGGAACCGTGAAATAGATATCCCGCGGTTCCGGACTGTACTGCTTTTTGATAATCAGTTTGCTCATACTTCGAGTAACATTACATTCTCGAGGCCTGCAAGGCGGTGACAATTATGCCACGGGCACCAACTTCATACAACTGGTCCATCAGTTGGTTGACCTTGGCCTTTGGCACGACGACGCGTACGGCCGCCCACTGCTTGTCATGCAGCGGGGAAACGGTCGGGCTCTCAAAGCCCGGCGTGATGGCCACAGCGGCGGAAACCTTCTCGACCGGAATGTCGTAATCCATGAGCACGTAGCGTTGGGCGGTAAGCACACCTTGCAGTCGGCGGCTTAGAATCGTCAGGCGGTCGTCGTTCTCAGCGAGACGCGGAGAACGAATGAGTATGGCTTCGGAATGCAGCAACGGCTCCGCGAAAATACGCAAGCCGGCATTGCGGAGCGTGGTGCCCGTGGACACGACGTCGGCGATTAAATCCGCCACTCCAAGCTGCACCGACGATTCGACGGCACCGTCAAGATGCACGGTTTCGGCGTTGATGCCATGTTCGACCAGATAATCACGCACAAGCTTGTCGAAACTGGTGGCGACACGTTTACCTTCGATGTCTTCAAGCGTGTTGATCGGGGAATCGTTCGGGGCCGCGAAACGGAATGTCGATGCGCCGAAGCCAAGTTCCATGTGCTCCTTGGCGTTCGTTCCGGAGTTGAGCAATAAATCATGGCCGGTGATGCCTACGTCGATGGTACCGCGTCCAACGTAGACGGCGATATCAAGCGGACGCAAATAGAACAACTCCACATCATTATCGGGATCCTCTACGACCAGCTGACGCGGATTGCTCCTCAGACGATAGCCAGCTTCGGCCAGCATGTTCCAGGCAGGTTCAGACAGCATGCCTTTGTTAGGCACGGCAATTCTCAGCATTTTTCCTCCCCAAAAAGGCCATGCCTTCTGCGGCATGGCCAAAAACTTACAGATTCTTGTAGATGTCTTCGAGTGTGATGCCACGGTCGATCATCATGACCTGCAGGTGGTAGATAAGCTGGCTCATCTCCTCCGCGGTACGATCGGCGCCTTCGTATTCGGCTGCAATCCAGGTCTCGCCCGCCTCTTCGACGATCTTCTTGCCGATGAAATGCGTGCCTTTGCCCAGTTCGTCAACGGTTAGCGAGCCAGCCTGCTTGGAAGCGGCCTTCTCGCTCAATTCGGCAAAAAGAGATTCAAAAGTCTTCATTGTTCTTGTCTATCCTCGAAAAAATGATGGAAGGTTCAGGCCTTGAATGCGGCTTCGGCCTTCTCGCGAATGGAATCAATGGCTTCCGCAGGATTCTCAGCGCCGTACACAGCGGAACCCGCGACCAGCACGTCAGCGCCTGCTTCGGCTACGATATGGGCAGTCTTCGGGCTGACACCGCCATCGACCTGAATCTTGGTGGCAAGACCACGGCGGGTGATTTCGTCGCGCAAGCGACGCACCTTGGACATCTGGTTATCGAGGAACCTCTGGCCGCCGAAGCCAGGTTCGACGGTCATGATCAGAATCATGTCGAATTCGTCGAGAATATCGAAAATCGGTTCGACAGGTTCAGCCGGACGTACCGCGAAGCAGGCTTTGCAACCCATTGTGCGCAACTGGCGTGCCAGACGAACCGGAGCATGGGTGGCACCCATATGGAAGCTCACGGATGCGGCGCCCAGCTTGGCGTACTCAGGTGCCCAACGATCCGGATCCTCAATCATCAGATGCACGTCGACCGGAAGATCGGTGACTTCGCAGATACGACCCACGATCGGTTCGCCCAAAGTCAGATTCGGGACGAAATGATGATCCATCACGTCGACGTGAACGAGATCCGCATTGGAAATGGCCTTAAGGTCACGCTCAAGGTTGCAGAAATCGGCGGACAGGATGCTTGGTGCGATTTGAATAGTCATGGCTCTCATTCTATGAAAGGTAATCGACTTGCTGTTATTTGATGACGGACTGCTTGTCGGTATTCGAGACGGTTTCGGCATCGTTGGTTTCGATTTCATCCGCAGTTTTCTTTGAAAGAGTCGCTGCATGATCGGCGGATTCTTCCGACCCACCGTTTTCGAGACGTTGCTCGATTTCAGTGACGGTACAAAGCTTCTCCGCCAACATGTCAGTACCCTTGCCCGTCTGCTGCACGACGATGAACGCCACCACACCAAGCACAAACACCGCCATGGAAACCCACACGTTGATGCGCACACCCAAGAACTCATGCGCATAATCGATGCGTAGGGATTCGATCCAAGTACGCCCCAACGTGTACCACATGATGTACACGGTGAACAGGGATCCGGCTTTAAGCTTTTTCATGGCCTTGGATCCGATGTACACGATGATTGCGGCACCAATGAGATTCCAAATCATCTCATACAGAAAGGTCGGATGGAACAGTGTTCCGCTTGGGCATGTGGCCCCGTCATAGCATTGCTCGCTGTGTCCGATGGCAGTGCCTTCCATATTGATCTTCAGACCCCATGGGAGAGTCGTCGGCGCGCCATACAGCTCCTGATTGAACCAGTTGCCCAAACGCCCAACAGCCTGCGCCACCAACAATCCCGGGGCGATGGCGTCAGCCAGCAAGGCCATCGGATAATGCTTGTGCCTGCACCAAGCCCATGCGGCCAACGATCCAAGCAGCACTCCGCCCCAGATGCCAAGTCCACCATTCCAGATGCGGAACATCTCCGCCCAGTCACCATTCGGCCCGAAAAAACGTTCGGGCGTAGTGATGATGTGATAGATGCGGGCACCCACGATACCGGCGGGAACACTGACCAAAGTGATGTCAAGGACCTGATCGAAGTTACCGCCCAGCTTCTTCCATCGTGTGGTGGTTATCCATACCGCCAGCACAATTCCCAACAGAATGCATAGCGCATAGATGTGAATCGTTACAGAGCCGATGGAAAACTGTGAAATCGTTGGTGATGGAATGTATGCAAGTGTCATGGTTTCCTGATGGTAGTCCACGCATCCGATATGGCGTTGCGTGGACTACCGAAATTGTTGGAATGGTTTACTTCGCGAAGCGTGCGTTATGAATGCCGTCCGCAAGTTCTTCGGACTTGGCCGCCAATGCCTTGAGACCGGTGGCCTCGTCGACGGCGTTCTTTCCGGATTCATCGAGCATGGTATGCACCAACGCGGATCCGACGATGACACCGTCGGCATAGGAGCCGACTCGCGCACCCTGCTCGGCGGTGGAGACACCAATGCCGACGCAGACATTCTTCGCACCGGCATTGCGCGTACGTGCCACCAACTCCTCAGGAGAAGCGTCAATGGTGGAACGTTCACCGGTGACGCCCATACGGGCGGCTGCATAGACGAAACCGCGGGCATTGTCGGAAACGACCTTCAAACGACCGTCGGTGGAATCCGGTGACACAAGGAAGATTCGATCAAGTCCGTGACGGTCCGAAGCTTCAATCCATTCGCCAGCCTCATCCGGAACGAGGTCGGGGGTAATCAGGCCAGCGCCACCGGCATTCTCAAAATCATGCGCGAAACGTTCGACGCCATAATGATAGATGAGATTCCAGTAGCTCATCACCAACGGAATTCCCCCGACATTGGCCACGGTCTCAACGGCTCTGAACACGTCCGCGATTTTCTCACCATTGTTGATGGCGATTTGCGAAGCGGCCTGGATGACGGGACCATCCATGACCGGGTCGGAATACGGCAGGCCGATTTCAACGGCATCGACACCATGCTCGACCATGGTGCGCAGTGCCTTCAGCGAATAGTCCGGATTTGGGAATCCATATGGCAGATAGCCGATGAATGCGGGCTTATTCGCGGCTTTGAACTCATCGAACATGGCTTCCGTTGGACTCAGCTTGTGGCTGATGCCGAGCGGCTGTCCGGACGACGTGGTTGCTGTTGCATTCGTCATAAGGGGATACTCCTTCTTTCACTCGCCGTCCGCGTTGTTGCCTTGGGCACCGTTGGCTTCGAGTGCCTTGGTCTGTTCGTCGGTCAAATAACCGAACCATTTGCCGGCGGTGTTCATGTCTTTATCTCCACGACCGGAAATATTGATGATCATAACCGGGTGCTCGTATCCCTTGGCCTTGAGATCCTCAGCCGCCTTATATGCGCCAGCAACTGCATGAGAGCTTTCAATCGCCGGAATGATGCCTTCGGTTTCGCACAGATCCTTGAAAGCGCTCATCGCTTCCTCATCGGTTGCCCAGGAATAGTTGACGCGTCCGATTTCCTTGAGCCATGCGTGCTCCGGGCCGACGGATGCGTAATCCAAACCAGCGGAGATGGAATACGTGTCGAGGGTCTGACCTTCGGAATTCTCAAGAAGATAACTCTTGGCACCTTGGAACATGCCCAGTTCGCCGGTTCCCGGAGCGAAACGAATGGCATGACGCCCGGATTCAGGGCCATTGCCGCCCGCCTCGTAGCCGTACAGGTTCACGCGTTCGTCATCAAGGAAAGCGTTCATGATGCCGATGGCGTTGGAACCACCGCCGACGCATGCGCAAACCGCATCCGGGTGGTCGATGCCGTACCAATCCTGAAGCTGCTGCTTCGCTTCCTCGCCGATGATCTTCTGGAAGTCACGCACCATTGCCGGGAACGGATGCGGACCTGCGACCGTGCCAAGCAGGTAGTGCGTGTCTTTGACGTTGGTGACCCAGTCTCGCAGAGCCTCATTGATGGCGTCCTTGAGAATGCGATCTCCCAAAGTGACTTCCACCACCTCGGCACCGAGCATGCGCATGCGAGCAACATTAAGCGCCTGACGACGCGCATCGATCTGACCCATGTAGATGCGGCACTTCAAGCCGAGCATGGCGCACACCGTAGCGGTGGCCACACCATGCTGTCCCGCGCCAGTTTCAGCAATGACACGGGTCTTACCCATGCGCTTGACCAGCAGAGCCTGCCCAAGCGCATTGTTGATCTTGTGAGCGCCGGTATGGTTGAGATCCTCACGCTTGAGGAACACACGCGCGTCGAGACCGGTCTTTTCTTTGAGACGCTCGGCAAAACGCGGAGCGTCAGTCAACGGTGATGGACGTCCGACATACTGCTGATTCAGTCGTGCCAGCTCCCTATGGAACTCCGGATCGGCCTTGGCCTCCTCATAGACGCGTTCAAGCTCGTCAAGCGCCGTGATCAACGCTTCCGGCACGTAGCGTCCGCCGAATTGGCCGAAATATGGTCCTTCATGGCTTGCCAATGGGGTTTGTTCGGATGCTTTCACTCTTGCTCCTGCCTTTACTAGTCGCTCCACAGCCTGTTCATGGTTGGTTGCGGTTGCGACACCTTCGCCAACCAGTACCGCATCGGCTCCGGCGCGGGCATAATCCTCCAGTTCCACCGAGCCGAACACTCCGGATTCCGCTACGCGAATCACATCGTTCGGCAAATCAGCGGCCAGCTCGTTGTATTTGTTCACATCGACCTTAAGGTCCTTGAGATTCCGCGCGTTGATGCCGATGACTCGCGCTCCTGAATCAATGGCGCGCTGGATTTCCTCACGGGTATGTGTTTCGACCAGCACCGTCATATTGAGACTATGTGCCAACTCAAGCAAGGACTTGAGCTTGCCATCGTCCAACGCGGCGACGATCAATAGCACCAAATCGGCACCGTGCGCACGCGCTTCCCAAATCTGGTATTCCGTGACGATGAAATCCTTACGCAATACCGGGATTTTCACAGCTGCACGAACTTTATCGAAATCATCAAGCGATCCCAAAAAGCGACGTCCCTCGGTAAGTACGGAAATCGCGCTGGCTCCGCCCTTCTCGTATTCTCTGGCCAAAGCGGCTGGATCGGGAATATCGCTCAGGTGGCCTTTCGATGGCGAAGCTCTTTTGATTTCCGCGATGACCGGAATACCGTCGCCCTTTTTCAACCATTGCCGCGCATCAATAGGCGCTGGTGCGGCAAACGCCTGACGCTTTACTTCATCGAGAGGGATTTTCTGTTCACGTGCTTGTTGGTCTTCAACTGCTCCTGTAACCAGCTCATCGAGTACAGACATAGTGTTCCTTTCAGCAATTGACTCGATTAGTTAGCTGCTTGGTTTGACTCACAATTGGCGAAGCTGCGAGGCGATCTGAACAGCCTCAACACTGGCTTCGGCCTTATTGCGAGTCTCCTGCCACTCACTGGCCGGCACGGAATCAAGTACGATTCCAGCTCCGGCCTGCACACTCGCTTCATGGTCGCGGATGAATGCCGTTCGAATGGCAATTGCCATATCGAGGTTGCCTGAAAAATCGAAATAGCCGACAGTACCGCCGTAAATACCACGATCTGCGGGCTCAAGCTCGTCGATGATCTCGACGGCACGCGGTTTCGGCGCTCCAGAAAGCGTTCCCGCAGGGAATGCGGAAGTGAACACGTCGAATGATGTCATGTCGGGGTTGACTCTGCCGGTGACGGTCGAGCAGATATGCATGATATGGCTGAATCGCTTGATATCCATCAAGGAAACAACCTCCACGCTTTCCGGAAGGCATACACGACTCAGATCGTTACGCGACAAATCGACGAGCATGATGTGTTCGCTGCGTTCTTTCGGATCAGACAGCAAATCCTTGGCGAGCTGCTCGTCCTCCTCAACGGTGGCGCCACGTGGTCTGGAACCCGCGATCGGGAAGGTCATGGCATGACCGCTATCCACTTTGATCAGCGTTTCCGGGCTGGAGCCAATGACATTGAAATCACGTCCCTGCGCGTCAGTCAGCGACATGAAATACATGTAAGGACTGGGGTTCAACGTACGCAATACACGATAGACGTCGAACGGATCGGCAGGCGAATCGATGTCGAGACGCTGGGAAATAACCACCTGAAACACGTCACCGTCGATAATATGCCGCTTGGCGATTTCGACAGAACGCTCATAATCGCTTTTCTCCGTGCGGAAGCGGAGTTCCGGCTGGCTAACGGTCTCATCCAGCACGTTGACGCGAGCTTCACCTTCGACAGGCGTAGCAGCCTTTCGCTGCATATCGTCCAATCGCGCCACGGCCTCATCATATGCGGCGTCGGCACGAGTCGGGCGGTCGTCCACATTCACCGCGTTAGCGATCATCCACACCGATCCGGACACATGGTCGACCACGGCTATATCTGTGGCTAGAGCCAACACCGTTTCAGGCTGCCCGGTCTCATTCGGAGCCTCGGCATGCAGGGTCGGCTCCCAGTGACGAATCGCATCCCAGCCAACAGTACCAACCAGACCGCTGGTCAGATTCGGAAGTCCTTCAACATGCGGTGCCTTCAAGGTTTTTAGCACGGCATGCGCGACTTCCATCACATCGCCTTCAGTAGGCACGCCAGCAGGAACCTGTCCCAACCAATCAGCCTTACCGTTGTTGGAACGCAACTGAGCCATGGAATTCACACCAATGAAACTGTATCTACTCCACGTACCGCCGAATTCCGCAGATTCGAGAATAAACGTTCCAGAACGTCCAGCAGCAAGTCGCTCATAGAAGCCGACTGGCGTCAATGAGTCAGCAAGAAGGCGCCGCACAATCGGGATGACGCGATATCCTTGGTCCGCCAACTCGTGAAATTGTTCACGTCTCGGCCAGGTGGCGCCCCACTTGAGTGCTTGTACGCTGCATTCGCTCATCGCTGGCCCTCCTGTTCCTTGGTGCGATATCCCACGACTACGGGCAACTGCCCGCCTTCCTCGAAGCAGGATCGTTTGCCGGTATGGCAAGCCGCTCCCACTTGGTCAACTTCAATAAGAATGGCATCCCCATCGCAATCCAGTGCGAAAGACTTCACATATTGGGCATGTCCGGAAGTATCTCCCTTACGCCAGTACTCCTGCCTGGATCTTGACCAGAAAGTAACGCGACCAGTTGTCAAGGTACGGCGCACGGCTTCATCGTTCATATATCCGACCATCAGCACTTCTTTTGTGTCGAATTGCTGGATGACAGCTGCCACCAGTCCTTTGTCGTCACGCTTGAGACGTTCTGCGATTCGTGGATCGAGAGTAGTGCTGTTGTCGTATGCTTCGTTAGTCATGATGATGGTATGATTCGTTTCTTCGATTATTGATTAATTTTCGCTTGCTTTTGCTATTTCCGGCTTTCAACGTACGGTGTAGCCGGCGGCTTTGATCGCGTCCTTGACTTCACCGATCGTAACTTTGCCGTAGTGGAAGATTGACGCGGCAAGCACGGCATCCGCACCGGCTTCGATTGCCGGAGGAAAATCAGAAGCCTTTCCAGCACCGCCGGAAGCAATGATCGGAATCTTCACTTCCTTACGCACAGCTTTGATCATTTCAAGGTCGAAACCCTGCTGGGTGCCGTCTGCATCCATGGAATTCAGCAGAATCTCTCCCGCGCCCAGCTCCTGGGCACGCTTGACCCACCAAATGGCATCAATGCCCGTGGACTTACGCCCTCCCATGGTAGTGACTTCGAAACCAGATTGGGTATGGCGCTCCCCCTGCTCACGACGCGCGTCAACGGACAATACGAGCACCTGATTGCCGAAACGTTCCGCGACACGGCTGATCAGTGTCGGATCGTTGATGGCAGCAGTATTGACGCCTACCTTGTCGGCTCCGCAACGCAGCAGTGAATCAACATCTTCAGGAGTACGCACACCTCCGCCGACAGTCAGAGGAATGAAAATCTGTTCGGCGGTTCGACTTACCACATCGACCATGGTCTGTCGATGCGAACTTGATGCGGTCACATCGAGGAAGGTCAGCTCGTCTGCGCCTTGGCGGTAGTATTCCGCGGCAAGCTCGACCGGATCGCCGGCATCGCGAAGATTTTCGAAATGCACGCCTTTGACTACTCTTCCCGCATCAACATCAAGACATGGAATGACTCGGACTGCCAGTGACATGCTGTTTTACTCCTTCGCGCATAGTGTCGTGCAACGAATGTAAGAGTAGCAGTTTTACGTTACGCATGTTTGTTGGAAGTCCGGGTAGCGGACAAAATCAGCTTCTTTCCTTGACAACTAATCGCGTTCTTTGGCTGCAAGCTGACCGCATGCGCCATCGATGTCCTGCCCGCGCGTATCTCTCAACGTAGCGGTGATGCCAGCCTTATGAAGGATGTCAAGAAACTGTTGTTCATCCTCAGGCTTCGAAGCGGTCCATCTCGATCCTTCAATAGGATTAAGCGGAATCGGGTTGACGTGAGCCCAGTTATCGCCATAATGGTTCAGGCGCTTAGCGAGCAACTTGGCATGTTCGGCCTGATCGTTGATGCCACGCATCAGAGCATATTCGATGCTCACGCGGCGTTTCGAAGCCAGATAGTAGTCGTGTGCGGCATCAAGCACCTGCGTGGTGTTGAAACGTTTGTTCATTGGAACAAGCTCATCTCGCAGTTCATCGTTCGGGGCATGCAGAGACACGGCCAGACGCACCGGAATGCCCTCAGCCATAAGTTTTTTAATACCAGGCACCACGCCGACCGTGGAGACGGTAATGTTACGTGCCGAAATACCGAAGCCCTCGGGCGGCATGGCACTAATCTGACGAACAGCGCTCAATACCGACTTGTAGTTGCCCATGGGCTCTCCCATGCCCATGAATACAATGTTGCTTAGGCGTCCGGGCCCACCCGCAACTTCTCCGTCACGCATGGCTTTCGCGGCCACACGGACCTGTTCCACAATCTCACCTGTCGACATGTTTCGGGTAAGACCCAGCTGGCCTGTAGCGCAGAACGGGCATCCCATGCCGCAACCGACCTGACTGGAGATGCACAACGTGGTACGTGTGGGATAGCGCATGAGCACGGACTCAATAAGCGAACCGTCGAACAAACGCCACAACGTTTTGATAGTGGTGCCCTCATCAGCCACTTGACGAGTCACTTCGGTGATGAGCGTCGGGAAAAACATCTCCGCGGCCTCGACTCGTTTCGCTGCTGGGAAGTCGGAGAATTCCTCCGCGTTGACATCGAAATGCCCGTAATAATGGTTGGCAAGCTGCTTGATCCTGAATTTCGGAAGTCCAAGATCCTTGGCTTTAGTGATACGCTCTTCCTCGGTCATATCCGCAAAATGCAGCGGCGGTTTGCCTCGGCGCGCATGATCTTTGGATAACACGTCTCGGAAAGCACCAGTGGTGCCTCCTGGAGTGATGCCGGTCTCTGGCAGATCCTTCATGGAATTCACAGAGTCGCTCATTTGTTTTTCTTTGACCCTTCCTACATTCCAGTCGCCCACAACAGCACGCACACGAATGGTGCGCACAGCAGAATGGAATCCACTCGATCCATCACGCCGCCATGTCCCTTGAGCAGATGGCCCATATCCTTGATACCGATATCTCGCTTCAGCATGGATGCACACAAGTCGCCAAACGTTCCGGCAACGCCGATCATGAAACCTGCCACGACGGGTACCCACCAACGAGAAGCCCACACGGCTGGCTCGTATGTGCAGAACATCACTACGAAGGAACCAACCATGGAGAACAGGATGGACCCGGCGAGTCCTTCCCACGATTTCTTCGGCGAAATACGCGGGCTCAGCTTGTGCTTGCCCAGCCATGCTCCAGCGAACAAGCCGCCAGTATCGCTCAATGCGGGCATGAACACCATCATGATAGCGTGAGCAACGGGATGTTCATTGAATGTCAGTGGCATGATGATGCAAGATGCCAGAAGAGGAATATACAACATGGTGAACATAGAAACCGCAACATGGCTCAAACGGCTATGGCTTACCTCTCCACGCTCATGGTTGAACGACGATTCGAGTCTCGCTCCGGCATCGGTACGGGAAAGTTTGTCGGCAACCGCCAGGGAGATGCGGCTGCCGAACGTCACCTTGGCACTGGCTGCGATCGCGACAATCACCAGAGACGCCAGTACGCATACCGTCATGGCGACGATATGACGTTCGCTGTAATAGGTGGACAACAGCGTCGCCGCCGAACACACCCACAGCACCACCACAGGAATATGCAATCCCACAGTGGCGAAATCGACGCGCAGCTCCCACAAGGCAAGCACCATGAAAAGCACGACCAGATAGACGAACAAGTCGATGCTGATCAGCAGGCATGCCAAAATGAGGATGACGAGGACCGCTCCCGTGGCGATGGCCTGAGGCATGTTACGGCCCGTCTTCTTGTTGATGGCGTTGATGGCCTCTTCGGCTTCCTTTTCGTGCTGTTCCTGATGTTCCATCATGCTCCCCTGTCTAGCTGTGCGTCGATTCTTTTTCAGGAGTGGAAGTCTCAGACCTCCATAATCTCCTTCTGCTTGGCTTCAAGCAAGGTGTCGAGCTCGTCAGTGGTCTGCTTGGTGACCTTGTCGAGCTCCTTGAGCAGACGATCGCCATCGTCCTCGCCCATTTCGCCATCCTTGATGGCCTTGTCGAGGGATTCCTTGGCCTTGCGACGAATATTACGCACAGCGACCTTGCCGTCTTCCGCCTTGCCCTTGGCAAGCTTGACGTATTCCTTGCGGCGCTCTTCAGTCAGTTCCGGCATGGTCAGGCGAATGACGTTGCCGTCACGACGTGGGCTTGCGCCCAGATCGGAATCGCGCAGCGCCTTCTCGACGGCGTTGGCCTGAGATGCGTCAAACGGCGTGACGGACAGGGTTCGCGGTTCCGGCACGCCGATGGTGGCGACGGCCTTCAGTGGGGTCGGAGCGCCGTAGTAATCGACGGTGATGCCGTTGAGCAACGCCGGATTAGCGCGACCGGTTCGAATGCCGGAGAAATTCTCCTTGGTGGATTCCACGGACTTGGCCATCTGCGCCTTGGCCTGTTCGACGATAGTTGCCATTTGTTTACTCCTTGTTGTTGGTTTGTTTGATCGATATTCGACGTTGAATGTCGTTATTCAGCGAGTGTGGATTCCGCAGTGGAAACCATGGTTCCGATTTCCTTACCGAGAAGAGCGCGGGTCACATTACCGGCGCCTTCAAGTCCAAAAACGCGGATGCGCTGCTTGTTATCGCGAGCCATGGAAAGCGCGGAAGCATCCATGACGGCAAGATTGTCAACAAGCGCACGGTTATAGCTCAACGTGGCGAAACGCTTGGCGTTCTCGTCTTTGCGAGGATCAGCGGTATAGACGCCGTCCACGCCATTCTTGCCCATCAGTACTTCATCGCAATGAATTTCCAAGGAACGTTGGATGGACACCGTGTCGGTGGAGAAATACGGCATGCCGGCGCCGGCGCCAAAAATTACGACGCGGCCCTTCTCCAGATGACGAATGGCCTTGAGTGGAATGTACGGCTCGGCTACCTGCCCCATAGTGATGGCAGTCTGCACACGCGTGGCCTGCCCTTCCTGTTCCAGGAAATCCTGCAACGCGAGACAATTCATCACAGTTCCCAGCATGCCCATATAGTCGCCGCGGGAGCGATCGATACCAGCCTGCTGAAGTTCCGCGCCACGGAAGAAGTTGCCGCCACCGACAACGATGGCGATCTGAACGCCCTGCTGCACCGCAGGAACAATCTCTTCCGCGATACGGCGGATAACAGACGTGTCGATGCCGACCTTGCCGCCACCAAACGCCTCTCCGGATAGTTTGAGCAGCACCCTGCGTGGATTATCACCAGTGTTTTCGCCAGTCATGAAAAGCCTTTCTTGCCCGAGAACTCACGAAATTTACCGCTCTCAAGAGTATCGGCAAACACAGACACCGCAGCGTAGCGACACAGTCTTACAAAAACAAAGGTGTCCATCACCTTATGGGTGATGGACACCTTTATGGAATCGCCGTGCGGCTAACGCATGGATTCACCTACAAAGCCAATTCACTCGGCTTCGCCCTTGCCAACCTCGACACGAGCGAAGGCCACGGCTGCGCCACCGACTTCCTTGAACAAGTCGCCGACGGTCTTGGACGGATCCTTGACGTAGGATTGCTCGAGCAGGACGTTCTCCTTGTAGAAGGCGTTGAGACGGCCTTCAACGATCTTCGGAACGATCTTCTCCGGCTTGCCTTCAGCCAGGGACTTCTCGGTAGCCACGCGACGCTCGGACTCGACCACATCAGCCGGAACATCCTCGCGGGTCAGCCACTGGGCGCCCATCGCGGAAATCTGCAAAGCGGCTTCGTGAGCCACAGCGGCACCAGCCTCATCAGTGGCGATCATGGCCACGATGCTCGGCGGCATTTCAGCGGACTTCTTGTGGGCGTAGATCTCGACGTGCGGGCCTTCGACCTTAGCGAACTGACCGACCTTGACGTGCTCACCGAACAGAGCGGCCGCCTCTTCGACGGCTTCCTTCACGGTGGCTTCGCCGGAAGCGGCTGCCAGCACTTCGTCCACGGAAGCAGCTTCGGCCTTGACGGCATCCTCGAGAACGCTGTCAGCGAATTCCACGAACTTCGGGGTCTTGGCCACGAAGTCGGTCTCGGAATTCAGTTCGACGGCGTAACCGGTCTGACCATTGGCGGACTCCACGACCTTGGAGGCGATGGTGCCTTCCTGAGCCTTACGGCCTTCGCGCTTACCAGCGGCCTGAATGCCCTTGGCACGGATGATCTCCTTGGCGCGAGCCACGTCACCCTCAGCCTCGGTCAGAGCCTTCTTAACATCCATCATGCCGGCGCCGGTTTCCTCGCGCACCTGCTTGATCAGAGCTGCAGTGATTGCTGCCATTGATTTGTCTCCTCTGGAAAATAATGATGCCCTATATGATGAGAGGCACAACACCTCTTATCATAGTGGATATTTTCACTCAGCCTTGGCTTCGCCTTCAGCTTCGGCCTCAGCCGGTGCGTCAGCGGCCGGAGCGCCCTCAGTGAGAAGCTCCTTCTCCCAAGCTGCCATCGGCTGCTCGGCTTCGCCTTCAGCCTTGGATGCCTTGCCGGAACGCTCCAGCAGACCCTCGGCCACTGCGTCAGCCATGAGGCTGGTCAGCAGTTCAATGCCACGGATGGCGTCATCGTTGGCTGCGATCGGGTACTCGACGGACTCCGGATCAGCATTGGTGTCGACGATGGCGACAACCGGAATACCCAGCTTGTGAGCTTCCTCGACAGCCAGGGCTTCCTTGTTGACGTCAACCACGAACATGGCGGACGGAGTACGGTTCATGTTACGGATACCGCCCAGCTGCTTGGCCAGCTTGTCCTTCTCACGCTCGAGAAGGAGCAGTTCCTTCTTGGTCAGGCCGGAGCCGCGAACGTCGGTGAAGTCCATCTCTTCGAGTTCCTTGAGACGGGAGACGCGCTTGGACACGGTCTGGAAATTGGTCAACATACCGCCGAGCCAACGCTCGGAAACATACGGCATGTTAACACGGGTAGCCTGATTGGAAACGGCTTCCTGAGCCTGCTTCTTGGTGCCGACGAACAGCACGGTGCCGTTATGGGCGACGGTAGCCTTGATGAAGTCATAGGCCTTATCGATCATGTCGAGCGACTTGAACAGGTTGATGATGTGGATGCCGTTGCGCTGGGTGAGGATGAACTGCTTCATCTTCGGGTTCCAACGACGGGTCTGGTGGCCGAAGTGCAGGCCTGCCTTCAGCATATCGCTCATATTGATCTGAGCCATGGTATTACTACCTCTTTCTTGTCGGTTCCTTGCCTGGCCATGCGTTCCTGCGTGCAACCAGAGCCTTACGGCGCCGGCCGACCGACACAGGTCGTCGCGAACATGACGCGAATTGGTTGTATGCCGGTTGACAATATTGGGTGGTTTGGAACTTTCACGACACAGTTCCTTACCGGATGGCATACAAGGCACAAAATACCACGGGGTCACGTCTTTTTGCAAAAACGTGACCCCAGATCGGCATATTAAACGAAACGGCAGCAATTACTTGCGGTGATTGCGCATGTAGCGCATCGCCTCACGACGTTCCTCTTTCTCCAAACGATCGAGATAGACATGGCCATCCAGATGGTCGGTTTCATGCTGCAGCATGCGGCCCATAATGCCATGTCCTTCCAGCACGACCGTCTTACCGTCCAAATCGATGCCACGCACACGAGCATAATCGGCACGACGAGTCTTATACCACAATCCAGGCACGGACAGGCACCCCTCATCCCCGTACTGTTCGCCGCTGGTTTCTTCAAGGACAGGGTTGAGCACGTATCCGATCTTGCCGTCGATGTTGTAGGAGAACGCTCTCAAGCCCACGCCAATCTGGTTGGCCGACAGACCGGCACGTCCCGGATCGTCAACGGTATCAAGCAGATCCTGCACCAGGTGACGCACAGCCGGCGTAATCTCCTTGATGGGGTCGCAGGGAGTGCGCAGCACCGGATCAGGTACGACTCGAATTTCACGTATTGCCAAAACTATCTCTCCTCAATCATAGTTGTTTTCTCAGTTTCCGATGGGCCCACAGGCATCGACGACTCGCCGTCATTTTCTTCGGACTGCTTCTTGATTTTATCCTGCATGGTATCAAATGCCTGCCGAACCTTCGGGCTTACGGATTCGGATGCCTGCCGCATGGATTCGGATGCCTGCTTGACCGTTTCCGTAGTGCGGTCAAGGATCTGCACCGTCTTCGGCAATGGCCTGTTGGATGGTTTTGGAGCATACAACACGTTGTCGATGATGTTCTCATACCGTTTGAGCACTTTTGGTCTGACGACCTTCAGGCTCGCCGTCAGCGTGCCGTTTTCCTGGCTGAACTCCTCTTCGAGGATTTCGAACTTACGTACAGATTCTGCGCGGGAAACGTTCGCGTTCGCCTTTTCAACATACTGCTGGATAAACGCTCGCACGGCATCGTTCCTTGCGATCTGCCCCATGGACATGTTGCTGTCAAGTCCCTGCTGCGCAAGCCAAGAACGGACCATCTCCTGATCAAGCTCGATCAGGGCCCCGATGAATGGTTTGCCGTCGCCGACCACCACACCATGCGACACTATCGGGCAGGTGTTGATGATGTCTTCCATGGGCGCAGGGCTGACGTTCTTGCCACCAGCAGTGATGATGATGTCTTTCTTACGTCCCGTGATATACACAAAGCCATCATCGTCGATGGTTCCCAAATCGCCGGTCTTCAACCAGCCATCAGCCATCTTGACGTCGGCCGTCAACTCTGGTTTCTTGTAATAGCCCAGGAACACATTAGGACCCATCACCTGCAGTTCCCCATCATCGTCGGTCCGCACACCCATACCGGGACCAGGCTTGCCTACCGAACCGACACGGTTGGCATTCTGCCAATTGACGATCATCGGCGCGGCAGTTTCCGTCATACCGTAGCCTTGGATGAAGGTAATATCATCCATACCGTTGAAGAAATGGGCGAGATCGACGTTCAGGGGAGCTCCTCCGCAGGCTAGGTACCTCATGTTCGGCCCCAAAGCGGAGCGGATGGATTTACCCACGACAGACATGAAGAACGAATGTTCGGCGCGAGCCGCGATGGAATGACGTCCGATTTCCTGCTCGTCCTTTGACCATTGCACAAAATGATCAAATGCTTTAGCGAACACCCTTCCCCGAATGCCAGCTCCGGCCTTCTGCGAAGCCGCGTTGTACACCTTTTCGAACACGCGGGGAACTCCCAGCAGATAGGTCGGTTTGAAGCTACGCAAATCGGCGAGCAGATGCTTGGCTCCCGGAAGATAGCCGACCACTCCTTGCCCGCCAATCGCAACATATTGGATGTAACGGGCGAAACAGTGTGCCAACGGCAGGAACAGCATCAGACGATTCGGCTGATACAGCATTTCGTCGAGAATGATGTAGCCGTTCAACACGATATGCGTGAAGTTCCGGTGAGACAGCATGGCGCCTTTGGGCTTGCCTGTGGAGCCGGACGTATACACAATGGTGAGCATGTCATCGGCCTTGACTCTGGCGATCACCTGATCAAGCGCGTCCTCGCTGACGCCCTCTCCGAAATCGGCAACGGCATCGAGACCATCCGCCTTGAAATTGAAAACATAACGTAAGCTGCTGTGACCTTCGCGGATCTGCTCAAGCGTTTGCGTGTGCGCGGAATCGCCAGCGAAAGCGATAACCGGATTCACTTCTTCGACAATTGACTCGGCCTGCTTGGCGGAATCGGTCTCGTATACAGGCACGCTTACCGCTCCAATCGCGGCGCAGGCAAAATCAACGACTCCCCATTCGTAGCAGGTAGGCGAATAGATAACCACCATATTGCCGGTCTTGACCCCTAAGCCAAGAAGGCCTTTCGCGACCGCACGCACACGTTCGAGCATCTCCCCAGCCGTGACGTCATGCCAACGACGAGTCTCATCGTCCTGCCATTGGGCGATGAGATCCTCGGGATCACGTTCAGCACGTCTGGAGAGCAATGCGAAAACGGTATCCTCATCCGTAGTGCTATACGCAGGTTCTGGTATAAATTCTCTCAACATGAATCCCTATAATAGTTGCAGTGCACTTAAGGCACGCTGAAAAACCCTTGAAAACGGCTGAATTCAGCCAATTCCAAGGGTTTTGAATAGTTAGCCGTTTTTCATCACATGCCGAAATCAGCAGTCACGCACTTCCAAGCGGATCCCTTGAGCACACACTTCATATTGCCACATAGCCTTCGGCTTCCGATGCCCATCAGCACAGTGCTTTCGAAACATGTCGGTGAGATCATCCAGCTTTCGACGGTATAGACGGTAATCGGAAGCAATCCGAACTGGGCGTACACTTTTGCGTCCCTCTTCATCCGGCTTACGATCTGGGCGGAGGCGATCTTCAGCTTTCGCATGTAGTCTTCACTCAACACCTTCTCCACGAGCGACAGCTTCTGCCTTCCGCGGAAAATATCAACAATGTTGCAAAGTAGCCGCGCAGAAAACATGCTCATGGAGTAGGCAAACTCAGCATCGCATGGCCCGGGCATAATCTGAACAAAGTGAAATGGAATTTTCCTACCGAAAAGGTCTGAATCTAGAAACCCATCATAAGTGGGAAGCTTTCGGCTGGAAGGAAAAACCAGTTTTTTCCATTCAGTCAGCTCTTCCTCCGTGGGAAGCTCTTCAGGATCATCCTCACCTTTCTTATTGAACAGCACATCCAGTCCAGAAGACGGAATAGCCGAATCCGTCCCGTCAACTGCCGGCGGCGGAACTTCATTTTCAAATGAACCATCCATAATGGTACCTTTCTTCTTTGCCCGACTCATCGTTGAGAGGGGGTGTAGGAACTATTAAGGCATGAAAGATTGCCCCCGTCAAGTTAACATTTGCCTTTTGTGGATATGTGGATAACTCAAAACCCCGAACTATTACAGAACACCCTAAATACGCATTTATTCACCCTTTGCACACTGAAGAATAGGGCGGATTTTTGTTGGAAATGCAATTAAACAACATACTCCAGCGTCACACCCTAATTCATCTCAAAATATCTTAGTAAAAATGGACACCTTAGATTTTTCTGAAAGATATTGATCGCTTTTGTTTGCATGTGTTCGTATTATGGCATTTTCACGCCATATAACGTCAGTTCTCGGCAAAAAAACTTTTTAAAAATTGTCTCTATACCGTTCGCAGCAGAGCCATCCCGCATCGGGATTCTCCAAAAGTTCGTAACGATGCCGCGCGACACCCCGTGGTATGCGGCGTCCGAAGAATATGGCATAATGAACACTTGGCAGAAAACATATGTTTCCGCCGTTCCCCCATGGTGTAATGGCAGCACACGGGTCTTTGGAACCCTTTGTCTTGGTTCGAGTCCAGGTGGGGGAGCCCATTCCCAGACGGCTCTGCGGCGAACGCCGCAGAGCCTTTTCCATATATCCAGACACTTCCAAATCAGGCATCATGAACATGCGTGGACCGTTGGCCTGTCCCCTCTCTTCGGTCTCGTCAGGTTTACGTAGATAACGAGGCGATCCAGCTAATTCGCCGGTGGACTTCACTGGATTGGGCAACTTCTCCATCTGCCTTGTTAGCTCATCGGCGCGAGACCTGAGACTATTGGCCTGACTGATGAGCATTTCGGCTTGTTCCCGCATCCCCTCACGTATCGCCGAATCATCCATAAGGTCATTGATTGAGACGCCGAGGCTGAGGGATAATGCGAACACATCCTCTACGAGGAGTCGTCTGTTTCCATTGAGCATCTGAGAAAAGGTGGAAGGGTTTGTCCCCATGCTCTTCGCGAGATCTCTTTGAGAGATTCCCTTTTCCTTGATGATTTGTTTGATATTCATGCGAACCACAGTTGTCATGTACTGAGCTTGAGACTGAAGCTCAGACTGCGCTCCTCCGTTTGAATTTTCCATCATCGATTCCTTAATCGTCATTTCCTAAATATCTATAAACGCAACTATAACACGCTGATTTGCAATTTCCAAACCTACGTGTATCCTGAAAATATCGTTTGGAAAATCAAAACGTATGTTAAAAAGAAATATGAAAGAAGGGATCTAGCATGGAGAAGACTGCTGGAGTAGTGATGTCACCCATTAGGAAATGGCGTGAAAGCCGTGGAGTGATGCAAAAAGACCTTGCCCGTGAAATGGGCCTATCTCCTGCAACACTTTCGCAGAAAGAGACCGGACGCCTTGATTGGGACAAGGGAGATTATGACTTCTTCTTCAAGAAAAAAGGCATCACGGCAGACATGATTCTCGGCCAGACGCCAATCGAATCTACTGATTTGTCCGAGCAATAGAACGCAAACGAGTTTTTTCATGAACTGCAATTCATGAAAAAAAATCCTACCCAGTTTCAAAAAAGCCCGCGCAGAGCTGCAACTCCACGCGGGCGAAAACCAACCCTACCCAGTTTCAAAAAACCGCAAGAAAACCTGCGATTGCATAAGAAAGGATCAGTTCATGTCTGATTATTCCACATCCACCAGCGAAAACGAAGCCCGATATCAGGAATCGACACAGCAGCCGCTCATTCCCGAGGTCGTGGAGACCGGCAACGAGGTCGATCTCACGGACAGCAACCCGTTCGCCGCGGTGGCCGAAAACTTCCACGAGGACCATCCCCTCGACAGTTCGGAAACCCTGTTCACCGAGGAGGAAGCCCATCGCCTGACCGAGGACATCAAAGTCAAGGTCCTCCACGCGGCCGAAGCGCAATACGATCTGATCCAGGCCGCCCAACGCGCGTTCGACGGGCACGTCTGGATTGCGCTCGGCTACGCGGAAGGCATGGAAGGTTGGAAGGCGTACTGCGCCGACAACTTCACCGACAAGCAGATCCGTCTGACCGGCCAGGCGCGCACCGACCTGATCATGGGATTCGACCCGAACAAGATCAGCAACCGCGCCATCGCCGCGCTCCTCGGCGTCAGCCACCAGACCGTGGACCGTACCATCGCGAAGTCCGGACGCTCCGGCAAGAAAAGCGTGCGCGGCGCGGACGGCAAGAAGCGTTCCCTCACGTCGAATCCCATGAGCAGCAAGGAACGTCAGGCCGAGATCGTGCGCCTGCACGAGGAAGGCGTGAAACAGACCGACATCGCGGAACAGTTGGAAGTGAGCCAGTCCACCGTGTCCGACACGCTCCGCCGCGACAAGGAACGCCGCATGAGCGACGGTCTCATGGAGGTCAAGCTCACCGAACCCACCGAGGTCGCCGGCGTGCCGGACGGCGAGCCCATCGACCTTGACGAGGGCGACATGGTGGAACGTCAGCAGACCTACATCCAGGCCGTCTGCAAGGACATCGAACAGGCCGACATCTACCTGAGGGAGATCGTCGGCGACATGGAACGCGCCGAGTGGAAGCCGGGTGGTCCGGTCGTGGACGAGATCGTCGTGCGCAGCAACGACAAGCTCATGGGCATCTTCGACACCATCGGCAAGCTGATCCGTCTGATCGATGCGGACGCCGACCTCATGTACGGCGAGGAGGAAGACGACGAGAACGGCAGGTACGCGTACCTGTACGAGGTGGCCTTCACCGAACTCAAGAAGGTCATCGAACAGGCTTGCTGACACTTCCCTGAAATCCACGGGACCGGATCACGACGTCAAAAGGGACGACGTCCTGATCCGGCCCGGCCACGAAGACCAATTCTTTTAGAACCGTCATACACCGCGAACCGTATGACGTCCGTCCGGCCAAGGGAACCGGACGCCATTAGAGATAGAGAAGGATCATCATGAGAGAAGAAGACAACACCGCCGGACTGGCGGAACGCACCAGCGTGAAAATGTGGCCGGGCATCCTTTCCGGCATCATCATCGGCCTGATCGCCTTCATCCTGAGCTTCGACGCGTTGCGCCTTGTGTTCGTGGCGTGCGGCATCAACCCGTACCTGAGCTGGGGCGGCCCGGTGTGCGTGGACGGCACGATCCTTTTGTGCACATGGGCGACATGGGGTTTCAAGAAGGGCCACATCCGCGGATCCTGGTATCCGTGGGCCGGTCTCGTCCTGTTCTCCGGCTTTTCCATCGGAGGCAACGCCCTGCACGCGATCATCAACACGGGCTACGAGCTGCCCGGCTGGGTGCCGCCCGTCATCATGAGTATCCCTCCCGTCGCGATGCTGTACGCCACGCATCTGATCGTCATCATCGCGGGCGACCGTCTCGACAAGACCAACACGATCCTGGACACGGCCGAACTCACCCCGGAGCCCGTACGGGCTGAGCGCGTGGAAGAACGTCCCGCGGTCCCGCCCACTCCGCCGAGCTTCACGCCCGCGTCCGGACCGGAACCCGTGGAGCCGGCCATGCCGGTCCTGCCGGACCTGTCGGACTGGAGGATTCCGGTCCCCGACATGGAGGCCGATGTCCGCCCAAAAGCCTTCGAGGCTGAACCGGCGTCCGCCGCGGAAGCCTCCACCCCCACCACCATCCAGACCGTCGTCCCGTCCGTCGTCGAGGAAAACGCCGACGACGTGATGCCAGCGTCTTCCATGCCGGTCGAAACCGATTCCGTGCCGGCGTCGGAGGCGCATGCCGTGGATGGACCGGATGATCGCGGACCCGTGACGGAGACCCGCGTCCAACCGGAACCGGAGGAAGCAGAGCCTGTCGTGGAGCCGGCCGTCGAAGCCGCGGCAGCCGGCGAACCCGTGACGGATGGGTCCGTTCCGGACGTCGAGGAACCGCAATCCCATGCCAAGGCGGAGGATCCCGTCGAACGTCCCGCATCCCGCAGAAGGGCCGCGGCCGACGACGACGAGTGGAACTCATGGCTCGACCGGCTGGAAGCCGAGGGCGGCACCGCGTCCGCGACCATGGCCGTCAAGGAGGGACTCGCGTCGAGCCTGTCCACGGCGAAACGCCATCTCGCCCGCATCCGCAGGCAACGCGCCGAAAGGTCGTAAACCATGAGACAGCGCAAGCAGCCTATGAGCGACAAGGAGTTCCGCGACCTGTACGGGATCGTCCCCCAGGACGTCATGGACGCGTTGGAGGAGAACCGGGCCCGCGTGGAATACAAGATGGGCCTGTGGGGCTATCCGTGGGCCGCGGACGAGATCATGTGCGACGTGGCCGGCGAACTGCTCGTCAAGGGCGGGCTGCGCCGGTGGCGCGACTACACGGACCGCAAACCGTTGGCCGCGTTCGTTAACAGCATGCTCAGCGACCGCATGGGCGAATGGATGAGCACGGAACGCCCGAAATACCGCAACGGCATCACCAACGCGCCGCACCTGCAATCCTACAAGGGCAAGAGAAGGATCCCCACTCCGGACACTCCGAACGGCATGGCGTTGGCCGCGGACCAGGCCAGGGCGCGTCTGCGCGGGGAGGAACGCGCCATCGCCGAGAGTCGACTGTGCGAGGAGGGCGACGTGTTCGGCGGCGTGGAGGACGGGATCATCACGGCCCCGGCCGGAGACCGGTCCTCCTATCTGGAATGGCTCGCGGACGACGAGCAGGAGCCGGTCGAACGGCGCAGCGACGCGTATCTGCCCGACATGCTCGCCCTGCGCGACGAGGTCAAGACCAGGTACGGCGTGGAGGCGTGGAACGCGTTGAACCGCCGGTGCGGCGGCGCGCGCGAGCAGGACAGCCGCCTCATGCGCGAGATACGCCATTGGCTCGAGAAATCCCACGCGGGCCTGCGTCCCGACATCGCCGACTACCCATACATCGTGCGCGTGATACGGGGAGGAAGACGATGAGACGCACCCGGCCACGAAAAAAATCGGCCGTTAACGGACGCCGTCCATGTGAAGTGGACAGACGGGTCCACAGGCGGACCCACAAGACAAGACAACGGACCGAAAGAGGAAAAGGAAGAAGGCCGGAAATGACCTGCATGGCATCGAACTGGGCACTGTGGGAGGCTCCGATATCCAACGCGTCCACCGCGCGGCTGGTCCTGCCCGCCATGGCGGAACGCGCCCACGGAGGAGAACTCAGCGAGATCTCGTGGATCAACGCGAAGAGAACCTTCGCCAGCCAAACCGTTACAGCATAGGAGGTGAAACCCATGACCACGGTAACCATGGTATGGATACAAAACCACGCGAACGAAGTCCGCAACGCCAACAAGGCGGTACTTTCCTATCTCGCGTTCAAGGCCCATTACGACAACGGTCTGGCCGCATGGCCCGCGATGGGCACCATCGCGAACGCGTGCGGGATCAGTGTCAAGACGGTTCAACGGTCCATTGACTGGCTGGTGGAGCATGGCTGGCTCGAACCGGGCCAGCAGGACTACAGCGGCATCGATCCCGTGACCGGCGAACCGATTCGCAGGGACAGGCGCACCGTGGTGTGGAACGTGATATGCAAGGACTCGTCGCTGCCGTCCGAGCCGGTCACGGAAGAACCGGCCAACAGAGAGAGCGTCAGAAGCATCCTCGCAAGGGCAAGAAAAATCAAAGACAAAATGTCGCCCCGTGAAAACGTTGGAATCCCAACGAAAAATCAGACTTTAGACAAAATGTCGCCCCGTGACGGCACTGCTGAAGAGCCCACAGGCGGCGTGGACAAAATGTCCGAGAAAACGGACAAAATGTCGCCCAATATACATAGATATACAAATAACCCCTCTACCCCTACGGGGTATCTCCCCGCAAGCGGAGAGTCCTCCCCAGCCGACGAGGACGATTCCAAAGCCCGAACCACGGACGTCGAAACCGAACCCGCGGCGCCGATGCCGGATCCAGGCGAGCCGGATCTGCCGGGCGAGGTGCTCGACGCGCTCGGCCTGATGCGCTCCAGGCTCGGTCTTCCCGTGGAACAGCCCACCAGCCGCGACCGCACGCACGCCGGCAGGCTCGTCGAACGCGTCGCCGAGGCCAACCATGGCGACACCGCCAGGGCGATGATGCTGATTCTCGCGGTCATCGACTGGATGCCGTCGCATCCGTTCTGGCTCCGCCGCGTCGCCAACGGGCGAAGCCTCGACGCGAACTGGACCGCGGCCGCGAACGACTACGTCGTGGACCAGATCGAGGTCGCACGCCGGCACGACGCCGAGGCCAGCGACCGCGACAAGCCCGCCCAACAGCCGAAATCGACCCCCACGCCGCACGCCTACACGTCGGAACCCCACCCCGACCGCCTCGTCGCGCCGATCTTCGGCCTGCGGACCATGGCGTCCAAGGGCATTCCCCAGTCGGACATCGACGCCCACTTCGCGGGCACTGCCGACACGGGCGACTGTCCGGTCTGCCGGCACGACCCACGCAACCAAGCCAACCACGGCGTCACCCGGAAAGGAAGCGAATCATGAGCCCGGCCGACCAGGACACGCTGATCCTCGCCCGCCACGCGGCGGCCGGCAGATGGGACGCGTTCGCCAAGCAGCTGCGCCTGTCCGCGGCCCGCGCCAGACGCGATGGAGACCTGTGGCTCGCGGACCAGCTGAACGACATCGCATCCAACACGCGGCCCATGCCGCGATCATCGTCCGGCAGGCCCTCCGCGGCCGGTGCGCCGGCGCACCGGCCCGTCTACACGCCGCAGGTCGAACGGGAACTGGAACGGATCGTCGGCGAACACGAGCACATGGGACCGCTCAGGGAACACGGGCTCACGGCAAGCAACCGGATCCTCCTGACCGGGCTCCCCGGCACGGGCAAGACCACGTTCGCCCGGATCCTGGCGGACCGTCTCCACATGGAACCGCACACCGTCCGACTCGAGGAGACCATCAGCAGCCGTCTGGGAGCGACCCTGAAAAACATCGCGGCCATGTTCGACCGGATCGAAACGACAGGCGGACTCCTGTTCGTGGACGAGGCCGACAGCCTGCTCGCCCGACGCGACAATCAACACGACGTGGCCGAGATGCGACGGGCCACGAACCTCATGCTCCAACGCATCGACACGTTCCCTCCCGACGCGGTGCTCGTATGCGCGACCAACATGACCGGGCTCATCGACCCGGCCGCATACCGCCGTTTCGACACACTCATCGACATGCCGTTGCCCGACCGGGCCACGGCCATGAGGATCATCCAGGGCAGGGCCGGGGAGCTCCGCATGGACATCGACCTGGCGGACGACGCGGACTATGCGGGAATCAGCCCCGCGAGACTGGTGCGCGCCGTGGACGCGGCATGCCGGAGAGTCCTGATCGACGGCCGCGACCATGTGGATGCCGACCTGTTCGACCGTCTGGCCCTCATGGGGAACGAACCCGATACCCATGACCGCATCGAACAGGCGTGAACCATCGAAAGGAGCGTCCGACCATGCAGCATCATCTCAACGGCGGATACGTGTCAGTAACCGGACACCGGATGAAGACCACCGACAACACCGTCGAACGATGGCCCAGGATCCCCGACCCGGAACCGTTCAGCGACGCGGAGCTCGCTGCCCACCGCAAGTTTATCCAGCGATGCCGCGCCCGCACACGCAAACCGAAACACTCATGACCGGCCCGATCCCGGCCCGGCCATGGAAGGCGGCCCCGTGGCGCACGAGCGAGTCCCCCGCCCAGGCTCGAACAAGCGCACTCCGCACAAAAATATCAACTGGTCCATAATGGACCAGTTGATATTTTTCGCCACATGCCGAACATGTTCCGGCGTTTATCGATGCGGATGCGTGTGGAGCCATGCCTTGCCGCATCCAAACGATCCCATGCGGATTATCAACTGCGGCATTATGCCGCAGTTGATAATCTCCACGTTCCTTCATCGGGCCTTCTCCCCCGCTCCCGTGGAATCCCTCCCCGCCTCCATACCGTTCCCTTACGGGAATATCGGTGTTTTCGGCGTCGTGGACCGTGTGGAGGTGGGATGGAAGGCTGTTGTTCAACGTGTGGGAGGCTTGCATGTCCGAATCGAAGGGCGGACTCACGAAAACGATAGCGATATGCGGTGTGGCGGTGCCGTTGGTGTTGGTCGCGCCGTTGGTCCTGCTGATAACTTTCAGCACGATCCTCGTGTCGATGGTCCAATCCCAGTACGGCGCCACGTGCGGCGCGTCGTCCATGTCATCCACGTCATGGGTCGCGTGGGCGAAACAGATCGCGGACGACGACTCCCACGGCTACAGCCAAGTCCACCGCAACGGGGATCCCGACTACGACTGCTCGTCCCTCGTGTATTACGCGTTGAAGAACGCGGGCTTCGACGTCGGCTCGTACGCGTTCAACACGAGCGGCGAACCCGCCGTATTGGAGAAGGCCGGGTTCGAACGACACAACTGGACGAAGGTCGAGGACCTGCAGACCGGCGACATCGTATGGCGTGACGGTCATACCGAGATCTACATGGGCGACGGGAAGTTCGTCGGCGCGCACCACGACGAGAACGGCGGAATCACCGGATCGAAGGGCGGAGACCAGACCGGCGACGAAATCAGCGTCACCTCGTACGCGGCCGGCTATACCGCGTACTTTCGTTGCAAGACCCCGTCCGGTTCGGACGGCACGGTATTGCAGGCCGTGGCGGGCAGTACCGGCGATGATGGTTGGGACGGTCTGACTTCGGGCCAGGCCAAATCGAACTGGTTCGGCGGCAAGGCCGGTCCTGATGACGCATGCGCCACATACCCCGAAGGCCAATGCACCTGGGGCGCGTGCGTGCGCGCCTACAAGCTGGGTTGGAAGCATGTGGGCCAGTATTGGGGCAACGGGCAGAATTGGGCCGCGTCCGCCGGCGCCGAGGGATACCGGACCACGACCACCGCTCCCGTGCCGGGCTCGATCATCAGTTTCCCCGCGGGCGTGCAGGGAGCCGATAGCACGTACGGCCATGTCGCGGTCGTGGAAAGCGTGGACACGTCGAAGGGCACGCTCCTGTTGAGCGAGATGAACGTGAAGGGCGCGGTGTACTCGTCCCGCACGATCCCGATCAAGAGCGGCGCGACCTACATCCTCCCGAAGGACCAGATCACGGGCACGGGCGGCACCGCGGGCGTGCAGCAATGCTCCACTGGCGACGACACCGGATCCGACGTGAGCGGAGACAAGGCCAGTGTCGAGGACGCGAAGAAGATCGCGAAACGACTCGTCAAGGAATACGGGTGGAACGATTCCGAATACGACTGCCTCGTGCGGATCTGGACCAAGGAGTCCGGCTGGCGGTGGGATGCGGAGAATCCGAACTCGGGCGCGTACGGCATCCCCCAATCATTGCCCGGCAGCAAGATGGCGTCCGCGGGCCAGGACTGGAAGACTAACGCGTCCACGCAGATCAAGTGGGGTTTGAACTACATCAAATCCCGATACCAGACGCCGTGCGGCGCGTGGAGCGTATGGCAGTCCCAACACTGGTATTAAAGGAACCACATAGGAAGGAGACCTCGATGGAAATGATAGTTTTGGCGGACGGCGCGCTGAAGGGGCTGAGGCCCGATCCGAGCTGGGACGTGTCCGGCGTGCGCGACATGGTCGGCGGCATCGTCGCGATCGCCCTAGTCCTGGCGGTCGGCGCGATCATCCTGGGCTGCGTCAGCATGGTGCCCGGACTCGTGTCGAACAACATGATAGAACAGGCGTTCAGCTGGAAGCGTCTGCTCGCGGCCTGCCTCGTGCCGTTCGTGATCGGCGCGGCGGTGTCCGGCTGGGGCTGGAGCTGCAACGTGTTCGGCACGGAGGGACTGACCTCGAACCGCGCGACCACGCAGTCGTCCGGTTCCGCGTCCACGAACCTGAAGGACAACCGCGGCAAGGGCGACGACTCCCTGACCGACCTGGTATCCCAATTGGGCAAAGACATCGCCCAAGGCATCGGCGACAGCGTGAAGTCCGCCGTGACGGACGCGGTCAAGGAAGCCACGAAGGGCTGGAACTTCTTCACGGGCGGCGACGGCAAGGGCAACATCTTCCAGAAGGCAGCGAACGGCGTCTCGGGCGTGATGTCCGACGTGTGGCACTTCTTCACGGGCGGCGGCAAGTAGCGGCGTTCCGGCACGATCCCCGGCTCCTCCGCTGATATCGGCGCGGGTATGGATCGGCCGGGGTGGAATTGGATGAAAGGAGTGTGAATCATGTTTCACCATTTCGCGGCGGTAGCCGCCGTATCATCCGTCACCGCGTCGACCGGCGTGCTGTCGCAGGCCACCGGTCTGACCGATTCCGACCTGAACAAACTGAACGTGAGCCCGAACTTCTCGTTCTTCCCGTTCATGCAGCTTGTCTCGGACATGGTCGGAGGCCTGTGGGCGTTGAGCCTGTACATCGCGATCGCGGCATGGATCTGCGCGGCGATCGCGTGGATCGCGGGCCGTGTGATCCATTCGGGTCCGATGCAGCAGTACTCCGGCACCGTGTTCATCTGGTGCGCGCTGGCCACGATGATCCTGGGCAGCAGCATGGCAATCGTGAAGTTCTTCGCGACGCAGGCGCTGTTCTGATCGCGTGTTCGGACGCATCCCTTTCGTTTCGGGCCGTGGCCGCGCGTTTCCACGCGCCGGCCGCGGCCCGTCCCTTTGTCCCCATCGTTTTTGTAAGGAGGTCTGATGAGTCTGATCATCCAGACCGTGTTCTCGAACCTCATCGACTGGCTGTTCAAGCCGTTGGACTCGTTGTGCTCGAACATCCTGACCGGCGCGTTCAGCGGCATGGTGGGCAGCATGTCGAACGACGAGTGGAACATCGCGATCACAGTCGCGAACCGTATCGGCTGGATCATGGGGTTCGTGAACATGGCGTTGTGCATCATAGCGGCGTTGCAGGGCGCCGTGAAGGGTTCCGTCGCGGACGTGCTGAAAAGCTTCGCGATGGCGGTGCTCGCCTGGCCGCTGACCGCGGTGAGCGTGAGCGTGATGATCACGTTGGACGGGATCGTCGGCAGGATCACGAACCGCATCCTCACGATCCCGTTGGACGGGGAAGGCACGGCCGGCGACCCGTTCGGAGACAGCGTCGTGTCGAACCTGATCAGCTCGACCGTGAAGGTCACGGGCGGGTTCGACCTGATCATCCGCATCGTCATGTATCTGGCGGTGTTCATCGCGACCCTTGCGTTGGCGGGCATGCTTGCCGCGCGCGACATCACCCTGATCCTGCTCGCGGGCATCGCTCCCCTGCCGATCATGATGGCGGGTTGGAAGACGACCCGTCCCGCGGCCGCGAAATGGGTGTCGTCCGTCGTGGGCGTGCTGTTGAGCGCGCCGTTGAGCGCCTTGGTCATCATGGTGGGTTCCGCGCTGTGCTACGTCGCGAAGACCGGCGACGGGTGGGCCGAGAGCCTGTTCGCCGCGCTGATGGGCGTCGCGACGCTGTTCATGGCGTGCTTCAGTCCGAAGCTGATCATGCCGGTCGTGTCGTTCGTGGGCAACAACATCAGCGCCGACATGCAGGCGCGGGGCGGCACGGCCGGTCCGAACGCGATCAAGGCCGCGGTGCAGGTCACCGCCAGCGTGGTGTCCGCCGCGACCGGCGCGGCGACGGGCGGCGCGGGTCTGGCCGCGAACACGGCCGCGAAGGGCGTGCTGGGCGCGGCCCAGGGCCGTCCGGCCGACGTGGGCGCCGCGATAGGCCAACTGTTCTCCAAGGGCCATGGGCAGGACACGTCGTCCGAAACGGACGCGGGGACCAGACAGGCCACGCAGCCATCCAATTCCAGTCCGTCCGGGTCCGGGGCCGCGCCGGCCGTGTCCGGCGTGTCGGACGGCATGGACCATACCGGTTCCAGCCAGGTCATGGATTCCGCGAGCGACGCCGGCCATACCGGTTCCGATGCCGCGTCCGTACCGGCCCCGGTCGCGCCGGCGTCGTCCACGGCATCCGCACAGTCCGTGCCGGCCGTGCCGGGCCCGTCCGGCCGGTCCGAGTCCGCGCCCGGCGCTCCGGGAGGCAAGGGCGGCGACGCGCATGCGGACGGCGGCCAGGGAGGACAGGGAGGCGTCGGCGCTGCCGGAGGCAGAGGAGGCCAAGGCGGTTCGGGAGGCATGGGCGGCCAGAGTGCCGGTCCGGTCCCGTCCGTCCCGTCGCCCGGCGCGAACGGCGGCGTGGCCGGTCCGACCATCGGCTGACTTCCGGCCGGTATCGCCGCCGGTCCGCGTGGACATATGCATGGAGCCCGCAGGAAGGCCGCGTTCCGGCCGTTCCGTACGGGCTCCCATGTCTTCACGCTATCGACTGTTTTCTGGAGGATTATGTTTGGAGGTGCTCATGTCGAATGAGACTCAGGGCGGGAAGGTGCCCGCCGCGTCGTTCAGCCGCCTATCGGCCACGAACGTGGTCCTTGGCTTGGACAAGGCGCAATTGACCGTATGCGTCGCGGGACTCGCGGTCCTGGTCGCGGGCGGCGCGATGGGACTGAACGTGCCCGTGATGGTGTTGGGCGGCCTGCTCCTCGCCTATGGCGTGCCGCGCGTCCAGGGGTTGAGCCTGGTGTCGTGGACGTGGATCTGGCTGCGTTGGCGGAGACGGCTCAGGGACGGCACGAACCGTTGGTCGTATTCGCCGCTCGCGTTCGGACGCCCGTTGGGCGTGTTGGGATTGTACGGGCACGTCGAGGACCGAGCGCAGACCATCGAGGGCGCGGGCAGCGAGGTCGTGGGCACGCCGTTCGGCGGGGCCTGCTACCTGTGGGATCCCGACAAACGCCAGGCCACGGCCGTACTGACCGCGAACGTGGAGGAATGGGTCCTGTCGTCCGACGACGCGAAGGCGTCCAGGGCGATGGCGTTGAACACGATGCTCAAGGACCTGTCCGAGACGGACGGGTTCGTCGAACTGAAGGAGACCGCGTTCGTGCTTCCCGGCCACACGCCGCCCGAACCCGAATACCTGAAGTCCGACGCGACGCCGGAATGGGCGCGCCGCGATCTCGCGGACCTGTGGCACCTGCCCGACATCCTCACCCCGCTGCAGAACATGAACTACATCAGCGTGAGCGTGAACGCGGACCGGTTGGGCAAGCTTTCCCGGAAGGACCATACCGAACGCGCGGCGGTCGGCATCGCGTTGGGCGAACTCGTCAAGATGAGGGTCGGTCCCGACCTGCTGAACTGCGGGGCGCGCGCGAAGTCGATCCGCTGGTGCTCCGTGGACGACCTGAGATATCTGATCCGCACGGTCGCCGATCCGGAGCACGCGTACGACAGGCCTCCCATGAACAGGGACGATCCGACCGTGACCTGGTGCGAGGAGTCGAAGGAGCACGACTACCTCACGTTGGACTCGTGCGTGGCCCGCACATACTGGATCTACCAGTGGCCCGACTTCGACGTGAGCGCGGGCTGGATCCGCGACATGGTCACGGACCGGAGGATGATGGCGTTCTGCCATATCTGGCGTCCCCTGTCGATGGAACAGTCCGAGGCGGATCTGCGCAACCGAAAGAGCAGCATCCGCCAGCGCAGCAAACTCCAGGACCAGCGCGAGAAGAGCCGCGACGAACGCCGCGAGGAGAAGGAGCAGCAGCTGCGCGAACTGGAACAGGAGGCGAACTGGCCCGACACCGACCACCAAGGATACATCACCCTGTTCGCCCCGAGTCTGCCGGAACTCGACGCGTTCGACCGCGACATGCAGAACAAGGCGAAGAACTGGCATATGAAACTCAATCCCGTCAAAGGCAACCAGCGTGCCGCGCTGACCACGATCCTCCCTTTGGGCATCTGACGGACGCCACGCCGGCACGTACGCCGATATCGGCGTGTATCGGCGTGGACTGGTTGACGGTGCGGGGCCGGACCTTCTCCCAGTCGTTTCTGCCGGCCCGGTCCCGCGTCGCATCCGTTCCGGCCGGGAAGGGTGGTCTTTGTTCTCCACTTCTCTCCCCTTCCCCTCTGGGCGGGCAGGGACCGTCCATGATCCGTCGTCCATTCCTCGCAACGGCCTTTACTCCTTGTGGCCGTGACACGGACCGGGACGGTCCCTTTCCTATAAATTCGGATCATGGAAGGAAAGAAGCGAGCCCGTGTTCCTCCTGTCGTTGCGAGGCCGGGACGCTCCGGCCTCGTCGAGGGCCGCGCTGGAATCCCTGCTGCCGTTAATGTGTGCTCGTCGACAGTCCAGTCCACAAAAGATTGAGCGATGCGGATGGCGTGCCGTTCGAGTCTGCGTTCGGACGATATGCCCGTATATCCGCCACAGGGTTCATGAACCTGAGTTTCGCCCCCGGCCCCATGGAAACGTTCCGTCACGGAGAACATCCGACGGAACGCTTTCATTTTCTTTGACCGTGTTCCGGGAATCCACACGGTTGGACGAACATCTGGCCGCCGAGACGGATCCGGAGTGGTTCTCGAACATCCTGACCGGCGCGCGCGGGACACGCCAACCATTCCGATATCGGCGGTTTTCCGGCATGCGTCATGTGGATTGTCTGACGGACCGATTCCATTTGCGTCTTCTTTCGTGGAACCGGACCGTCCGCATCGTCCGGACGGACGGGAATCTTCCTTTTTCTCTCCCCGTCCGTCCGGCCGGACCGTCGGTGGGAACCGTCCCTCACGAATCCCCTCCACCTGTTTGGTTCGATTTAGACTCCCGCCGACGGCCCACCCCTTACATTTTCCTTTCTCCCGCACATCCGTCCGACGACACGCCGATATCGTGGATTATCGGTCCGGCCGCATGTGGACTGGTTGACGGCACGATATTCCCGAAAACTGCTTTCTCTCTCATACGGGCTCGTGCCGCGTGTGGAAATCACGGCCGGACGGGAATCCGCGAATCCCCCTCGATCAGTCCCGTCCCGCCGCATGGGCCACCGTCCGGGATCATGGACTCCCTTGATCCGATCGCTTCAACCTCGGACGGCGGCCCTTCTCTTACCCACGGGAAAGGATGATGGCGATGACGCGACGCTTCGACCCGCAATGGAGGCCCACGTTCGCTCCCAGCCGAACCAGCGAGACGGACGATCCGAACGATATCGGGTGGGACAACGGCAATGGGTATGATGGTGGTCCGCGACCCGGCCGCAAGCCGCGCACCGGCGTGGTCGTACTCGGCGTGGCCGCGCTCGTTACGGCCATGACCGCGGTCGGCCTGACGATCGCGGAATCACGGCTGAGCGTCAGGCACAACGGTCTCGTATCCGACTGTTCGGATGCGGTCGTGGGCATGAACATGGAACATGACCGGTTGGAGACGCGCGTGGGGAAACTGAACGCCATGTTGGACATGCCCACGCTCCGCCAATCCAGTCCCGGTCTGGCCGATACGTACGCGAAACTCAGACGGGTCGCGAGCCCGTTGGACATCTCCTGCCCGACCGACGCGGACAACGACACGCTGACCGAACGGGCCGTCAAGGCCAGCCGCAGGACCTCGGCGTACCGACGCCAGATCAAACGGATCGAACGGTTCGAACAGGAAGCTTTCGACCGGATCGGCACGGCCCAGCAGGAGGGCGACGCCACCCGGTTGGAGGAGGACATCAGCCAGGCCCAGGACCTGCTCGACCGGACGCAGGACATGGAACTGAAGGTCCCGTACCTGCGCGCCCGCCTGTCGGACTCGCTCGACCAGGCCCGCTCGTCCACGGATTCCGACAACGTCGGGCGCATGGCGGACCTGCTGGAGGATCTGATGAGTCAGGTGCGTGAGAGCGCGGGCCTTACGGACCGGCAATGATCCGATATCGGGTCGGGGGCGTGTGGTCTGGTATAGGAAACGATTGACATGGATCGGAGAAGGAATCATGGGTGAGAACACGAACGCGACGGACACTCTCCTCGACGTGGCCGACACCGTCGCCCTGGACGCTCCCACGCCGGACGGCGGCGGCAACGGGAAGAAACGCAGGAGACCGGCCGTCATCGCGGTCGCGTCGGTCGCGGCCGCGGCCGTGCTGGCGGGCTGCGGCTGGTTCGGCTGGAGGGCCTACACGGGCCACCGGCTGGCCGAGGCGAGGCAGGCGTGCGTGGAAGCGTCGGAAGGCTACCGCAAGGCCGCGGGCGAGTATTCGAAACTGGTGGATGGCGATGCGGCCGCAGCCTCCAAGGTCGCCGCAGGGCAGGTGGCGGATGCGAAGACCGTGGACGCGCTGGCCGAAGAGCTGAAGGCGACGGAACCGAAGACGGTGGCGTGCGTGGCCGACGACAAAGCGGGCTACGAGGCGCAAGCCGCCCTGATCGAAAAGCATGCCGGCTGGTACGGAAAGCATGCGAAGAGCCTGGAAAACGCGGTGAAGGCCGTGAACGATTCGAAGCTCGCGAAGACCGTTTCCGATGCTGAACGGTTGCTGAAGGATTCGGACGGCAAGGTCCAGGATGCGAAGACCCGCGACGAACTGTCCAAGGCGATCAAGGCGAAGGATGCGGATGCCATTGCAGCCGCGTCGAAGAAGGTCAACGATTCGATGGCCGCGAAGACGAAGGCGGACGAGGAGGCGCAACGCAAGGCCGAGGAGGAGCAGGCCGCCCAGGCCGCCGCCGAAGCGGCCGCGGCCGCCCAGCAGGCGCAGCAGTCATATGCGCAACAGTCGTACACGCCCTCGTATTCGGCTCCCCAACAGTCGTACACTCCCTCGTATTCGGGCGGTTCGACGTCGGGCGGCGGTTCCGGCAGCAGCACGCCCGACTTCGTTCCGGTCAGCAAGGGGTTCGGCGTAGAACCGGATGGCAGCTGGCATCCAGGAAACATTATTCAGCACTGATTCAGACGACTCTCCTTCTCAAGGGACCCTTCGGGGTCCCTTTTTCGTATCCGCATAGTGCCTTGACGGACGGAAACGAATCCGATATCGACGTTCGTCGGCGGCCGGGCATGTGAGATGTTCGGACGGGATCCGTTTTCCCGACCGACCCCACCGGGAGTGGGGTGAACATCTGCAGATGAATCTCTGAAAGGAGACGGAACATTGGGTTCCAAGAACACTAATGGAAGGAAGACGCTGGCCCTGCTCGCCGCCACGGCGACATTGGCCGGTGGCCTGACCGCCGGCACCGCGTACGCGGGCGGCGGAGGAGGAGACCAGGGAGGCACCGGCGGCGGCGGTTCGGGCGCGCAGTTCTGGTCCTACAAGGACGACGCGTCCGGCTCGTGGGGTTCCGCGACCGACCTGAACAGCGTGAGCCGTGCCATGGCCGCGGTCGGCGTGACCATGGACGATTCGGCAGGCAAGGCCGCCAAGGCGTTGAGCGACGCGAACGCGGAATGCGTGGCCGGCTTCCACCAGCGCCATCCGGGCGAGGGCGACGGCGACTGCCGCGTCGTGGCCGTGGGCGCGGCCTCCGGCAACGGGTCCACCACCAGCGTGTGGAACGGGTCCGGCGTCTATGCCGAAAGCGTGTGGAAGGACAACTGGAACAAATACGTCGCGCCGAATGAGTACCAGTATGCAGGCTCGCAGCACTACCACACCGGCGATGGCTTCAGCGACGATCCGTCGAACAGCGTCGACAAGATCATGGAACGCCATGTCAACTCGACCCGCAGCATCGTCGTGATCGTGCTCGACAAATACCAGCCCGCCCCGCCGAACTACACGCTGAGCGTGGCCACGAAGGCATCCGGCACGACCACCACGGCCGGCGACACGCAGAACGTGGCGGACACGATCACCACCAGCCGTAACGGCAGCGGCATCGACGAGAACGTGTCCGGCACCAGCACCCTCCGCTGGACCGGCGTGGACGGCACCACCCGCACCGCGAGCAAGCAGTTCACCATGAACAACAACGCAAGCCAGAACGTGTCGTTCTCCTACAGGGACATGGACGCGTCGTGGAAGTCCTGGCCGGCAGGCAAGTTCACGTTCGACGTGAACTTCGCCAAGCAGGGCAGGATGGCCGGGGCCGTCAGCCTGAACGGTGATGCGGATGCGAACGAACGCTGGCAGGCCCCGGGGCTGCCGGCACCTCAGAAGACGCTGACCAACGCGGCCGGCGACCAGGTGACGGCTCCGAACGACCAGATCGCGTCCGGCAGCCTCTACACCGCCCACATCAAGGCCCACAGCTCCGCTTCCGAGCATTTCTGGCTGTACGACACGATCGACGTGAGCGCCCAGCAGGTCGTGATCGGCGGCACCCAGACGGATGACCCGTCGAAGGTCACCGTGACCGACGAGGATGGCAAGACCGTCCAGGCCGACATCTCGATCGACGACACCCAGGCCGGCAAGCGCATCGTCAAGGCGCATGTCGTCAAGCCCGCTTCCGGCTGGTACACGCTCAACGTGCCCCAGTCCGCCAAACCGACCGGAGCCGACTACACGATTCCCGACGATTCGAAGGCTTGCTGGCAGGGCGACGGGCAGGACTGCCAGGCCGGCGACAGCAAGCAGGTCGGCAAGGTCACGCCGAAGCCCGACAAGGTGTGGGTATTGGACTCCAACGGCGCGTTGAAGGCCGAGGACCCGCAGCATACGAACGACAAGGGTTCCGACAACCGCACGTTCGTGACGGGCGACGCAATCGGCGCTGTCGTCAACGGCACGATCCCCGCCCACCTGTTGAACCCGTTCACCTCCTACAGCATCACCGACGATTGGTCGGACAGCAGCCAGTGGATCGACTGGAACCATAAGGACCAGGTGCGCGTGTATGTGGACGGCAAGGATGAGACCGCGAACTTCGACATCACGATCGACACCAAGAAGCACACGACCACCGCGACCGCGAAGAGCGGCTTCCTCGCCAAGACCGCGCTCGGTACCGCCGACCGCAAGGTCAAACTGTACATCGGCGGCATCGTCGGCAAGGCGCCGTCCGCCGACTACGCGGCCGACCAGAAGAAGCTGACCAACAAGGCGTCCGAGACGTGGAACAACGAAACCCAGCCGACCAACGAGCCGCCCGTCTACGTGCGTAACCCGAAGCCCGACAAGGTGTGGAATACGGACACGTCCAAGGCCGGCCAGTCCGCCGACCCGGCATGGTCCAACACCGTGTCCGACGATACGAAGACGTTCGTGCAGCGCGACACGTTCGCGGTCACCGTGAACGGCAAGCTTCCGAAGAACCTCGCCAAGAAACTGTCCGCCTACGAGCTGGGCGACGATTTCACCAAGGCATCCAAGTACGTCGATCTGGACAAGGCCAGCGTGAAGGTCACGATCGACGGCAAGGACTCCACCAGCCTGTTCGACGTCCACAAGGACGGCACGAAGGTGTGGGTCAGCGCCAAGCAGACGCTGCTTGACACGACCTACAACCAGACCGCCGACCGTGCCGTGCGCATGACCGTCGAAGGCCAGTACCTCAAGGGCGTATTGAAGGCCGGCCAGAAGGTCGACATGACCAACGGCGGTTGGGAGAAGTGGAACGATCAGGAGACTCCGTCCAACGAGCCTCCCGTCAAGGAATGGACCCCGAACCCGGACAAGAGCTGGATCCGTCTCGAGAACGGCAAATGGAAGGCCGTCATCGACCCCGACGAATCCAACAAGACCGGCGCGGACACCATGAAGTTCCTCGACGGCGATCAGGTGGGCAGCGTCGTCAACGGCACCATCGCCAACGACCTCGCCAAGGTCACCAAGATCAGCCTGACCGATGACTACGCGAACGCCGACTACCTGTTCGACCTGACCACGGATAAGAGCCAGATCCGCGTGTATGAGTCCGACGCGACGACTGACGCGAAGTCCAGTATCGCGGACATCATCAACACCGGTCGTGACGTGACCGACCGATTCGACGTGACCGTCAACGGCACCAAGGTCACCGCCACCGCCCACCAGGATTATCTGGCCGAGCAGGTCGGTTTGAAGAATCCGAAGCAGATCACCCTGTTCCTGCCGGGCACCGTCAACATGGCGAACGGCAAGGGCGCGGCCCAGGTCCGCAAGGACTTCAAGAAGAACGCGGGTGACGAGCTCACGTTCTGCACCGACCCGACCACCGGCAAGGATCTGACCAACACTGGCAGTGAGATTGTGAACAACGAAACCCAGCCGACCAACGAGCCGAAGATCTGCGGCTACATTCCGCCGGTCAAGAAGAAGGTCATCGCGGAAGGCAGCCAGGGCGGAGCGAACCAGGACGCCGACCAGAAGGTCGTGTATCCGGGTCAGAAGGTCGAATACCGTCTGACCACGAAACCGCAACTGCCCGCCGATCTCGCCTACGACATCACGCGCATCAGCGACACCGACACGTACGACCAGTATCTCGTGCCCGACCAGCAGACCCTTGAGATCACCGACCTCGCATCCGGCGAACAGCTCGTCACCTCCGACCCCCAGATGGGCGTCGAGGGCGACTACACGGTCGCATGGGACGAAGCCAACCACCAGTTCACCATCACCTACTCCGACAAGTACGTGCAGGAGCATTGGAAGAAGGGCACGAACCCGCAGGTCCAGGTCCGTTTCGAAGGCACCGTGAGCGAGGATGCGCCGACCGACCGCAAGGTCGATAACCAGTGGGCCCTCACCCTGAACAACTCGATCACGCCGTCGAACATCGTCACGAACAAGCCGCCGAAGCACGAAACCAGCAAGAAGGACACCCAGTCCTCCACGCAGGGCGATCCGTCCGTCACCATCGACGGGAAGACCATGCTGCTGGGCGACACCGGCAACTATGTCGTCAAGCTCGACCTGAAGCAGAAGGACAATGCGTACCGCGTGTGGAAGGCCGGCATCACCGACGATTTTGACGACGCATACGTCTCCATCGATTCGGACAAGATCGAAGTGCTCGACGCCAACGGCCAGGACGTGACCGACAAGTTCAACGTCCAGATCAAGGACGGCGTCGCGTACGTGTACGCGAAGACCGTGGACACGTTCGTACCGAAGACCGGCAAGACCGTGTCCGGCGACCCGCAGCCCGAAGACCTGGCCGCATACTCCGTGAACGGTGAGCATGACCCGCTGTCCGAACCGGCCATCGACCAGACCCTGCTCGGCCAGGAATACCAGGTCGTCATGCCGTACACGGTCGTCAAGGTCGAAGACGATTACGTCGTGAAGAACAAGGCCATCCAGGTCACCAACAACACGACCGTCGAAACCAACGAGGTGTCCAATCCGTTGAAACCGGTCAACCCGGTCAAGGACGTGACCATCAAGGTCGGCGGCGCATCCGTCAACGGCCAGAGCGTGTACAAGGACCGCACCTTCCTGTATCGCCTCGACTCGTCCGTGATCCCGGCCGACCGCGCCTACCCGCAGGTCGACCAGTGGACCATCACCGACCATCTCGACACCGCGCATGACGAATACACCGGCCAGTGGGCCGTGTACGCGTCACGCGACCTGTACAGTGACGGCACCGTGCTCGCCGCCAAGGGCAGCAAGCTCGCCGGCAACGATTTCGACAGCTCGAAGTTCGGCGGCGACCTGTTCACCCTCGACTACAAGGACGGCACCGCGACCGTCACCGCCACGGACACGTACCGTGCGCTCGTGTCTGCCGACACCGAACACGAGAACGGTTGGACCGCGTACATCCAATGCCGCCGCATCGCGATCGCGGAACGCGTCGAGAACCAGTTCACCGAACGGTTCAACGACAAGACCTTCGAGTCGAATGTCGTGTGGACCCGCACGCCGGACATGACCCCGAGCCTGCACTTGGAGAAGTACGACGTGAAGAGCGGCGAACAGCTCGGCGACCGTGACGACGTGAAGCAGGCGTTGAAGATGAACGGCGATTCGTTGCAGATCGCGTTCAAGATCACCAACACGTCCAAGGTGGATGATTCCACCGGTGAGGGCGCGTGGTTCCAGGCCAAGAGTCTGAAGCTCTCCGACGACACGATCGCCGGCGTCGGCAAGGTCGAGGACCTGAAGTATCCGGCCGGTTGGGATACGCTGGTGTTGAAGCCCGGCGAGTCCGCGACCGTGACCGGCACGCTCAAGGGTGTATCCGAGGGCGGCAAGCACACGGACCGCGCCAAGGTCACCGGCACGCCGCTCGTGTCCTGCCCGGTCACCGACCAGTTCGGCGACCAGCAGCAGAACACCGATGACGCTGACGGCAACGAGGACGGCGACAGCGGTGTTGACGGCGACGCCGACAAGACCGACGGCCTGAAGCAGGTCACCATCGGCGACAAGACCCTGTGCGAGGACACCACGGTCGAGTCCAACACGGACGACTGGAGCGGCTACCGCGTGAACCTCGCGAAGACCGGCGCGGCCATCGGCGGCGCGGTCCTCGCGGTCCTCGCATTGGCCAGTACGGGCGTCGCGATCATCACCGCACGCCGCCGCAAGGACGACGCTCCGGCGCACGCGGCCTGAGCGCCAATGCCACGGAAGCCATACGCCGACTGACACAGGCTTCCGCGGCCTAGAATGAGAGGGGCTGGTCGGATCCGAATGAGGTACGGATCCGACCGGCCCCTCTTCATGTTCCATGGGGTATCGCAATCCGGATCGTTCCCGTTTCCACTGGTGGAGTCCGTCCGATATCACGTCCGGCTTGTGTGGATGTTCGGAAGGGTTTCGTTCGGACAATAGTGCTGAAAGGCTGGGAATCATGGGGATCGTCATCATCTGCGCGCTGATTGTCGCGTTGTACGTGTGGGTGTGGAGCATGTGCCGGATCGCGGCCCTGTCGGACCGGCGAATGGACGAGGAGCGCGCCTCCCGCAAGCATGACATGTCCTTGGAGGAGTCGCCGCGATTCCCACGCGACTGACATCCCCCTTGCCGATATCGAGTCCGGCTCGCGTGGATGTTTGGAGGTCCGGTCCGTCATAGGACGGAACGGGCGTCCACGACCCATCCATTCACGGGAGGAAGACAATGGCTGCAACGTTAGGCATCCTCGTGTTGATGGTCCTGGCCGCGACGTTCCTGTACCAGGCGTTCGTGCTCATGACCGTCAAGCAGAAAAGCACCACCGTGGGCCGCAAGACCAAGGAGCGTGTGCTCGCGATGAGCCGATCCGACCGGCAGCGCCGGGCCGTCGTGTTCATCGTGCTCGCGGTCGTCTGCTTCGTGCTGATGATCCTGGTCGGCATTCTGATGGCCCACGCGGGCTACAGCGTGTGACCTGCGGCGCATGGCGGGGGCGGACGGCGGGAAACCGCCGTCCGTTTTCCGTCTTTTCCCCTTGTGAGAGCATTCCAGATCGTTCAGGAGTGGATGTTGAGCAGAAGACACGATAACGAATACGACGGTGCGGGCGACGACGTCCGTGACGGGGACGGGTCGGACACCGATCCGTGGGTTCCCCTGTTGGAGGCGGACGGGCACAGGCTCGGCTCTTCCGCGCGGCGTGGCGTGACGGTCATGGGTTTCGTGCCAGCGCCGACCCGCCTGTCCATTCCCGAGCTTGACTGGTTGGAACGCGCGCGCTCCAACGCGGGCGGCACGGTGAAGGTGCCTCCGCACCAGTGGACCCGGCATGACTCGTCGGCCGTGGACTCGGCGCGCAGCGAACTGTATTCGATGGCGTCCCGGCAGATCGAGAACACGAAACGCGCGCGGCGCGAACGCCAGCGCGACGAGGAGGGCGTGCTGCCGTTGGGTTCCGCGTCCCCCATGGACATGCTGACCCGTGACTTCAACGAGCGTCCCCTGATCCCATGGCACCAGACCAGCACGGGCAGGGCGGGCGTGCTGACCACGTTCGTGGCTGGTTCCGGCGCTCCCCTGATCCCCGGTCCGCCGATCGGGATCGACGCGTTGAGCCGCGAACTGTTCCAGTTCGACTGCTGGGGCACGTACGACGCTGGATTGACCACGAGCCCGGACCTGTTCTTCTGCGGTCTGCGAGGGCAGGGCAAAAGCTATTGCGCGAAGACCATCGCGGTGCGTGAGATCGGGTTCGGCCGACGCATCATCGTGCAGTCAGACCGTCAGGGCGAATGGAAGGCCATCGCCGACGCGATCCCGGGCGGTCAGGTCGTGTCCCCCGGCAAGGGCAACTACCTTAACCCGTTCGCGATGCCGGACTCGTCCCATCTGAAAGGCGACGCGGACCGCCGCGCGTTCCGGCAGGAGGTCCTGTCGGGCCGCAAGAGCGCCATGATGGCGTTGGCCGAGGCCGTGAAGGAGCCGGACAGGCCATTCCCGTTGGACAAGGACATGCTTTCCCTGATCGACCAGCTGATCGCCTCGTACGATGTGGGGCCGATGACGTTGGAGGACGCGGTGCGCCGCCTGTCCGACTGGGATTGGGTGGACGGCGTGTATGAGAACATCCACGGTTTCGAGCATTACCAGGACCTCGCCCGCCGCAAGGCGTCCGAGGCCGCGCGCGTGTTCTCCCCCATGGTCGAGGGCGGCACCATGAGCGGCATGTTCGACCGGGAAAGCACCATCACGTTGGATCCGGCCGCGCCGATCATCGTGTTCGACACGTCCGGTCCGGTGTTCCAGGATCCCACGTTGAAACGCGTGTACACCGCCGCCGTGAGCTCGTGGATCGACCGCCTCCTGCAGGCGCGCGACGGGGCGCGGCGCATCATCGTGTGCGAGGAGGCGTGGGACCTGCTCGGCAACCCGCAGCTGGTCGAATCGTTGCAGACCAGGCAGCGTTCCGCGGGCCATTGGGGTTGCGCGACGTGGCTGATCGTGCACGGCGTGGCCGACATGACCCAGGTGTTCACCCAGGGTTCGGGCCTGCGCGGCAAGGTCGAACAGCTCATGAACCTCATGGAGACGAAGATCATCTACCGGCAGGGCGGCGAGAACATCACTCTGCTGAACCAGCTCGTCCCCGATCTGAGCGAGGACGAGATCGCGCAGATCCCGCGTCTCGCGCAGGGGTACGGGATATGGAGGATCGGCCGGTCCCATCCGCGCATGATCCTGCCTGTCGCGGGCCCCATGTGGGCGAACGTGTTCGACACGTCGGGACTGCGCAGGGCGTCATGAGGAAAACGAAAACGGCAGGACGGAAGGAAGGGACAGGAATGGCCGGTTGGAACGATAAAACGGCGTCGGACCGCGAGGAGCTCAACGCGGAGAACCGTGCGATGGTCATGGCGTGGTGGAGACGCTTCGAACACTCCAGGACCGGCATATGGCTGTCGAGGCATACAGGTCTGCTGAGGAGCCTGTCCGACGAGGAAAGCCGTCTCGTGCAGCGCACAGGCCTGCTGGCGATCGTGCTTGCGCTCATACTTTTGATGATGGCGTTCCTCGCATGCCACGGAGACATGCTGCCGTTCACCCTTCTGTCCCTGCCTATTCTGGTCGCCGCGTTCATGGTGGTGCTGGCCCTGTGGATATTCTGGGACGCGTACCGTGATTCCGACGAGAGGGCCGCGGACCGTCTGGCGAACCGTCCGGGCCTTGCGACATGGCGTCAGATCGCCGCCGACTACGGTCCGCGCGCCGTGAACCGCGACATCGTGCCTTCTGTCCTGCCGCGCATGCTCTCCGAGTTCAGGAACCACGAGCCGGGCGCGATCCGTCCGCGCCCGTGGCATGCCGCATGGTATGTGGGCAGATCATGGGACATGGAGGTGTGGCTGGGTTCCGAACGGCACATCTACGTGCTGGGACCGACCCGTTCCGGCAAGACCGTGAGCGTGGTTGTCCCGGCCGTGGTCGAGGCCCCCGGATTCGTGCTCGCGACCTCCACTCGAGGCGACATCATCAAAACGACCCGCTGGCTGCGCGAATGCGGCGTGAAGGACCGCAAACGCGGTGCCGAGTATGGCGGCCACGGTCCGGGCACCACGCACATCTTCGATCCCGAGGGCGTCGCGTCGAACGATCCGGAGACCCGCCACAACATGAACTGGACGCCGTTGCAGGGATGCGACGACCCGTCCGTCGCGATGCGCCGCGCGCAGACCATGGTGGCCAACACCGGCATGGGATCCGGATCCAACAACGCGGAGTGGGGCGTGTCCGCGGCGATGTACGTGCAGGCAATGCTGTACGCGGCCACGATCGCGGACCGCACCATCAACGACTGCTACAAGTGGTCGTTGAGCCCGGAGAGCGCGCAGGAGGCCGCGGACCTGATCCGCCAGTACACGGACCAGAAGGACATGGACCGTTGGGCCGCGACCCTGAACGCGCTGCCGCACGTCGACCCGAAGCAGAAGGGGTCGGAATGGTTCGGTGTGAAGGACGCGTTCTCAATCCTCGCCGACCCGAACGTGAGAGCCCGCATGAACCTTTCCCCGTCCGATCCCCGTCTTATCGATCCGAGGAGCATGGTGCTGCGCGGCGACACAGTGTACGTCCTGTCGCGTCCCCGCCGCGAAGGCGAGTCAACGGCCAACTCGGGCGTGTTCGTGAGCCTGCTGCTCGACACGTTCCAGGAGGCCTGCCAGGATCTCGCGTTCGACCGCGGTTCCGGCTCCCGCGGCAAGATCGAACCGCCCGCGCGCTTCGTGCTGGACGAACTGTCGAACATCGAGAAGTGGCCGGGCCTGCGCAACGCGATCACGCAGGGTGGCGGCAACGGCTACCAGATGATTCTGGTGGAGCAGTCCAGACAGCAGATGGCCGACGAGAAAAACGGTTACGGCAAGGCCGTGGAACAGACCGTGTGGGAAAACTGCCACAAGATCATGCTCAAGGGCACGAGCGACGACGAGACGTTGAAATGGTGGATCGCCCTGATTGGCTCCCACGACCGCACCCGCCGCGAATCGTCGTGGAATCCGGGCCAGGGACCGTTGGGTGGCCTGACCACGCGTCATGAACACGAGGAGTCCGTCACCCAGAGGGAGCTGAGCCTGCTGCCGGTCGGCTACGGTCTCGTCGCCCCGCTGGGTCAGGCTCCGGCGCTGACCCGCATGGTCATGTACATGGACCGCGACTGGTGGCGCGACGATCTGAAGAACCTGCGTCCCCGGACGAACGGGGAATGGCATGAGATGTACGGCGAAAGGATGTGACGCACATGGTGGAATCGAACGCCGAATCGTATTACAGGAATCTGATGGCGGACGATGATGCGGATCCCGACACGGGCCGGATGCGGCAGGACGGTCCCGTTCCGGCCGGCGAGAGGGTCAGGGACGCGTTGGACGAGATGACCGGCGTCGCCGCGATGCACAGCCGGTGCGAACAGTTGCAGGAGAGCCTCGCGGCCACCGTCAACGACGCGTTCAGGGACCTGACCGGCAAGGACCTTCCGCCCGCGTTGGGTTCGAACCTCAGACAGTTGCTGGCCCAAATCCTGCAGACGCCGTTCAACGAGCCGGAGCACGGCCTCAAACAGTGGGCGAACCTCCCGCAGCACAGCCTGCCCATGATGGTCGTGGCCCGTCCGTTGGATCTGCTGGGCTCCCCGACGCGCACGGAGGTCGATCTGATGATGCTGCACACGATCCGCATGGGCAGGTTCCTGACCACGCACTACGTGCAGTGGGCGCAGACGCTGCCCGCATGCTGGATCCGCCACGACGACGTGGTCCACGAGGTGTACTCCCTCAAATGCTACATGGACATGATCGTCGCGGCCCCGAACGGCGGACTGTACGCGCCGACCATGCAGGCGCTGATCCAATCGGCCCTGGTCCGCGTCAAAAGCTATCTCGAGGCCTCGTCGGCCAGCGACGCCGACCACACGCACCACATGGCCGACCCCGACCTGAGAACGCGCGAACAGGCCCGCCACGCGGAGTACGAGGCTTGGTTCGACCGTTCGGACGCCTGGGCCGACGAACCCGCGTTCGACAGGGACTGGCGGTTCGCGTCGGCGCGGGAGGGCGTGGACGCGGCCTGCGACCTGGTGACCCCCACCCGCATCGAGGCGGCCGGCACGGACGACGACGTGGCGATGGGCGCGCGCGTGGACGAATGGCGGGCGCGTATCGACGGACTGCGCGGGAACTACGACGTGCATCGGGACGACGGGGAACGCTTCCTCGACCAGGCCAGGGACGCCGAGGAGACGATCCGCCACGCATGGCTCGACTACACGACCCGCGAGGGCGAGGTCCGCGACCGGCTCGACCGCGCGGTCGCGTCCGCGTCGCTGATGCTGCGCCGCCGCGACGCGGACCCGGCGATGACGGACGGGGAGCGGGCCGAACTGGAGGATCTGGTCGGCCGTGGCCGCGCCATCCTCCGCGAGCATGGCAAGAACATGCGCGACGTGGACTACCGGCCATGCTCCATCGACATGCAGGAGCGGATAGCCTCCCGCATCGAACGGCTCGTGGACGGCGACCCAGCCGCCGTGTTCGACCGTTGCGATCGTATGCTCGACCGGTTCGACCATACGATCGGATGTAAGGGGGCGGATTCATGAACGACATGCGCCAGCCCAGCCTGTTCGACCAGTTGACGCCAGACGACTCCCTGCGCGCCGATCTCGACTGGCTCGACTCGCTCCAGGAACGACCCGACAGGGAATCCAAACCCGCCCGCGGACACGGACGGAAGAACCGTCCGGCCGGCCATGACGCGGCGGCCGCTCCCCTCGACACGGCCCCGCCCACGCCCATGGAAGCCGAACCACCACGGACGGAAACCATGCCCGCGGAATCCCCCGTCCAGCCGGTCGCGATGGTCCCTCCACCCGGACCCTCGCCGGAAAATCCCGAAATGCCCGACGCAACGCCGGACGGGTTCCTTCCGCCTCCGGAACTGCCGCCCGCCGCGGACGGCACGCCCAGGACCGCGCCGCCCGTACCCCTGCCGGCCGAACCCGCCACTCCGGAACCCCATGCCGGTCCGATTCCCGCTCCAGCCGCTCCGGGTTCCGACGCCGCCGCGGAACTGCCGGACAAGTTGGAGACCGTTTCGGACGACGCCCCGGACCGTTCCGGCGTGACCGTCTGGTTCAAAAGGATCCTCGTGGGCGTGGCCGCGCTCATGCTGCTGCTGGTCGCCTTCGCCCTAATCGGATCGCATTCGGCCGCCACGAAAAGCCAGGAGGCCCACGATCGTCTGCAGACGTCCATGAGCCGTCTGGAAACGGCCACGAAAAAAGCGTCCGCGGTCCAGACCAAGGCCGGCGAGGCCGGTCTCGACGACGCCAAGGAACTCGACGAGCTCGCGTCCCTGATCGAATCGAACACCAAGCTCGCACGGTCCAAACGCGCCGGCCTGACGGACGAGGAAAGCGGACGGCTCGCGGTCAAGGCCGACAAGGCCACGAAGCGGACCAGGAAGCTGACGGCCGCCGTGTCCGCCCTGGTCGAGGACAAGCCGCGCCTCGACGCGAAGGAAACGTTCGACACCGCGTTGGATAAGGCCCGGCAGGCCGCCAAGACGGCCTCCCCGTCCGACGACGCGTCACGCAAGGCGCTGGACGCGTTGAACACGCTGACCGGTCAGGCCGGCAAGCTCGGCGACGAGACGACCGAAACCCAATACAAGGACATGACGACGAAACTCGACCAGGCGCGCAAGAGCCTGCAGGACGCGTTGGACGCGAAACGCAAGGCCGACGAACAGGCCGAAGCCAAAAAGCAAGAGGAGGCCCAGCAGCAACAGCAGCAGTCGCAACAGCAATCGCAGACGCCGTCCACACCCCAATACCAGCCCCAATACCATCCCGTCACCACGCCAAGCCCATCCCCCGGCACGTCGGGCGGATCGTCGTCCGGATCGTCGTCCGGATCGTCGTCCGGATCAGACGGACAGGACGGCTGGTACGTGCCTCCCGTAGACAACGGCGACAGCCTTCCCAACAACGATCCCAGCCTATAGACAATCCAAGGAGCATCCATCATGGCGAAGAAGAAGAACACCAACCGCCAGCCGTCCACGCCGGAAGCGAAGAAACAGGCCACGGTCCTGACCATCGTCGCGATCATCGCGGCGCTGGTCATGATACTTGCCGCCAACCCGTGGAAGACCACGTCCGGCACGGCCCGGCAGGCATCCAGCCAATCACAGTCGGCCGAAACGCAACGGGACGGAAAGGACGGGTCCGGGAAGACGAAAAAGACAGCCAAACCATCCGGCACGCTGACGGAACAGGCCCAATCCATGTTCACCGGCGACGTGGAAAGCATCGCCAACGAGGCGAGGGACCTGCTGAACGCGCCCGAGGATTCCAACGTGGACTCGCTGTCGAACCTCCTGTACCGGCACGGACGGACCGATCTGGCCGAAGCGACGGAACTGTACGACGCGATCGGCCAGCAGCAGGACGTCGAAACGATCCGCACGCTGGCACGCGAATGGTGGCCGAAGGCCATGCAGGCCGCGGTCGACGCGCGACGCGACGACCTGTCCTCGAACCTCGACGGCGCGGCCCGCGCGGCCGACCGGCTCGACGACAGCTCACTGGCATCCACCCAGGACTGTTCCGATCTGCGCGGCGCGTACGTGACCGCGAAACAGCTCGTGGACGGATCGTCCACCGACTACGACGCGCTCACACAGGCACAGCAGAATCTCACCGCCGCGATGAGCGGATGCGCCACGAACCTGTCCCAATCGGACATGGAAAAGGTGTTCGGCGAGCCGCAGGGCTTCACCCAGGGAAAGGACGAGTGACGGACATGAGCATGAACTACAACACCGCATGGAAGACGCTGCTTCCCCGGCAGGGACGTTCCGGCATGGCCCCGCAGGTCGGCCGCGCCCGCATCCCGCAGACCTGTCCACGCCAACGACTCACCGTCGCGGGAGGACGCATCGTACGGGGGGTGCGTGCATGCTGGCAGGAGGCGAACGCGACACGGTTCGTCACCCTGGTGCCCGGCAACGGGCGCGTCCTATCCACGCTAGACGCGCTCAAGGGCGGGGAGACCGTCGAATTCGTCGGGCATTCCCGCGAGTGGCACGGACTGGACGGAACGGTCTGCTGGACCGTGGTCGTCAACGACATGGACGTGGTCCCGCCCACTGGTCCGCGACCGCAGGCCGAAAGCCACGGCTGAGGGGGCGAACATACAGCCTCGTACAGCACGTCCGCCACATCCAACGCCTTCCCGTCGTTTGACTGTATGCAATACGAGCGGCTCGCGTTCTTCTGGAACCTTCCCGACGCCTCTCCATCCGCCATCCGTCAAATGGGGCGGTCTCCTGCCTTATTTGGCCAGCCGTGTTCCGGAGGTCACATGCCCATGCCCATGGATGATCGTGATGCCGGTTCACGGTCCCGCTCCGGGGTCTGCGCGGCGTCCGGATAGGGCAGCATGTCGCCGAGCTGCTTCGGTCGTTTGTTGCTGCCCATGTAGGGTTCGTCCGGCAGGTTGTCTCCGTCGAACGCCCGCGCCCACGGGTTCATGGCATTGGATGGACGCCATACGTCCGCCCGTTCGGGGCCGGTTCCTTCGACCGTCGCATCCGCGTCGGCAGCGGACGTCTTCGCCGTGGGGACGGTCTCTTCTTCATCTGTCGGCTTGCTGATCGTGTCGTTCATGAGTTTTCCTTGTTTGTGGATGGTTGGTTGTCGTGCGCTCATATGCCGATTCCGTATGCCATGCCCGTGCCGTCCGTCGTGGGGTCGATGGCGGGATCCGGGTCGGGGACGACCGGATTCCACGCGGCGGCCCGCTCGTCATGGAACGGGGCGTCCATGACGGTCGGAACGGTGGCGGATTCCATGGGGCGTGGGTCTCCGTCCGGACGTGCCGTGCGGATTCTGGCCTTGGCGTAGTCCACGATGTCGTCCACCGCGTCGGATCCGAGTCCCGGGACGCGGTTGAGCGCGTCCCGCACGTCGTTCCAGCCTCGGCCGCGGGAGGCCGGCATGTAGTCGGCGGGGTTGAGCCGGCATGCGCCGCACAGTTGCGCGAACGTGTCGAGCGTGATGTTCGACCCGTTGTTAAGCCGTGTGAACATGGCGGCGCTCACGCCGGCCATGGAGGCCATCGAATTCCAGCTCAGGCCGAGCCGTCCGCGTGTCCGGTCGAGGTCCAAGCGGAACCGTTCGAGGTCTATGGGAGAGTCCTCCGGCATGCGTTCCCTCACATGCTCAGTCCGCCGGCCGGGTCCGCGCCCGTGTCGGGGAACGCCATGGGGTCGGGGTCCGGCAGCAGGCCGGCGGACTCCCATGGGTCCGGCCGCGCGTACGTGGAGGACGGGTCAAAAGGGTCGGAGACCGGCCCTTTCGGGGAAAGGCCGTCAATGTCGATGTCCTTCCACGGGTCGGGGGGCAGCATCTCGATCCCTTCGATCCTTTCGACCGATGCGGGGCTGATGTCGTGCTCCATCGCATGGCTGATGATGGTGTCGCGGAAGTCCCATACGAACTGGTCGGCGGTCTGCGTGTCGAAGCCCTCCCAGTCGCCGTCCTCGCTGATGCGCATGAACCGGTCCTCGGCCGGATCCCATCCTCCCATGCGGATCTTCTCCGCGATCTCGTCCGCGGTGAGTCCGTCGCCGGCGTCCCGTATGGCGGTTTCGGAGGGCCACATGCGCATGTTGCCGGTCTCGTCCTCCGGGTCGAGGTCATGCACCTCGTTCACCAGATCGTGCAGCAGGCCGATGTTCCGTCCGGACGGCACCATCTCGTCGGACCGTTCGAGCGCCGCCTCGCACGCCTCGCGCCTGCGCATCTCCCTTGCGATGTCCGGATCGTCCATGTAGTCGTTCATTGTCGCTCCTTCGCGTATGTTCGGCCGTCCGTCGTCCGTCCGGCCCGTTTTTTCGTCGTGGATGATTGTCGTTTTCCTGTCCGGGGGCGCGTCACATGCCGATGCCCATGCCGGACTGGTCGGGCGCGGCCTGCGTGGCGGCCGGGTCGGGCCAGGGCAGCGTCGTCTGCCGCTGTTGGACGCCGAGGGTCTGGTTGAATTCCGCGCGCAACGCGGGATCGTTCTCGATCATCATGAGGTTGGCCGCGGTGGCCGCGTCGACGTTCGGATAGCGTGCGGCGAGTTCCTCATTCGTCCAGAGGTTCGTCCAATCCTCCATCTCCGCGTGTCGCGCGGTGAATCCGTCTACCCTCATGGCCAGTTCCCTCGGGTCGATTCCGTTCCAAGCGGCCTGCGTCGCTGTCTGCGTCATGGCCGGCTCCTTTCCGGGTCGGGCGTCTCTCGTCCCTTCCCACCCACATGAACCGCCCGCCCTTCATGTCCGATATTTTTCGTCCGCGAAACACATGCGTCCCGTGCCGATATCGGATGGACGGCGTGTGGATGCGGTGTATCAGGTTTTTCGAGGATGGAGGATCGGTTGAGACTGGTCATAGCGGAGAAACGTTCCGTCGCGGTGGCGATCGCGCAGGCGCTGGACGCCGCGCCGCACCGTTGCGACGGGTATATCCTCGCGGGAGGCGTCATGGTGTCGTGGGCGCAGGGCCATCTGGTCGAACTGGACGAGCCGGAAAGCTACGAGGGCGAGGCGTGGGCGTCGCGCGAATGGACCATGGACTCGCTGCCCATCGACCCGAAGGAGTGGAGGTGGCGCCTGTCCTGCGCCAAGGGCGCGGCGCAACGGTACCGCGAATTGGTCGGACTGATGCGTTCCGACAAGGTGGACGAACTGGTCGACGCGTGCGACCCCGACCGTGAGGGCGAGGCGATCTTCCGCCGCGTGGCCGCCCATGCCGGCGTGGAGAAACCCATGCTGCGCCTGTGGGTCGCGTCCCTGGACGAGCAGGCGATCCGTGATGCGTGGAACCGGATGCGTCCCGAAACCGAGTACGACGGCCTGGCGGCCGCGGCCGACGCGAGGGCCAAGGCCGACTGGCTGGTAGGCATGAACGCCTCCCGCGCGCACACGCTCGTCTGGCATCGGAGTCTCTCCTTGGGACGGGTCCGCACCCCCACGCTGAACATGGTCGTGCAACGCGACCAGGCGATCGAATCACACATTCCCACGCCGTTCTGGCGGCTGGACGTGCCCATGGGCGGATGGTCGTTGGAAAGCGGAAGGATTACGGACCGCGCGCAGGCCGAACGCATCCTGGCCGGAACGGCGGGCAGGCCGGTGGACGTGGTCGGGGTGGAACGCAGCCGCGAACACGAGAAGCCGCCCACCCTGTTCGACCTGACCGGACTGCAGAAGACCATGAGCGAACGGCACGGCGTCACGGCCGAGCAGACCCTGGCCGGACTTCAGCACCTGTACGAGATGAAGATCGCCACGTATCCCCGCACCGATTCGAAATACATCACGCACGATGACCTCGACACGTTGAACTCGCTGCTGAAACCGAAATACGCGTTGGGTTTCCTTGACGGAGGTCCCGTCAACGCGATCCACGACCTGTATGTGGGCAAAGGGTTCGATGCGGGCCGTTGCGTGGCCGACGACAAGGTCGCGGGCCATACCGCGATCCTGCCCACCACGAGGCTCACCTACGACGTGTTCGCCGCGCTTCCCGACATGGAACGCAGGATCATGGCGACGATCCTCACGCGCATGTGGGCCGCGTGCGCCAGCGACCGTATCCACGACGTGGCCAGGGTCAAGGCCGTGGTGGACGCGGCCGGTCCGGACGGAACCGTCGAACGCGTCCCTTTGTCCGCATCGGCGGACACGACCGTGGAACGGGGTTGGACCGGCATCGAACGCGCAGCCGAGGACGGAGACGACATTCCGAACGGGCGGCGGAACAGGATTCCCGACGACCTCACGGAAGGGCGCGTGGATCCCGTGTCCGCTCCCCTGCTGGTCGAAGGCGAGACCACGCCGCCGAAACCGTTCACCGAGGCGACGCTGCTGAACGCGATGGAGCATGCGAGCCGTTTCGTCGCGGACCGTGACCTGAAGGCCGCTTTGGACGACGACACGAGCCATTCGGGAGGCATCGGCACCCCCGCGACCCGCGCCGACATCATCGAAAGCCTCTTGAGGAATGGCTATCTGGCACGCCACGGCAGACGCATACGAAGCACGGACGCCGGACGCTTCCTGATCCGGGTCGCGGTGGACGAGCTGAAGGACGTGGAACTGACCGCCCGGTGGGAGCAGCGCCTGACTGACATGGAGCACGGCAAAGGCGACGAACGCGGGTTCCTGGATGCGATCCGCGCGGAATGCGCATCGTTCCCCCGACGCGTCACGGAACTGGCCGGACGAGAGGATCTGAGACGATACGCGCAGGAGACCGGCGGGAAGGAATCGTTCGGACCCTGCCCGCGCTGCGGACGGCCCGTCATAAGGACCGGCAGAATATGGCAGTGCTCGTCGAACCGCCGCGAGAAACAGCCGGATGGTTCCTGGCGGAGCGTCGACGGCTGCGGGTTCAAGGTCTTCCCGACGCTGTTCGGCAAGAATCTCACCGACACGATGGTGCGCCGCGCGTTGGAGGGCAAACGTCCGAAGGTGTCCGGCCTGGTCGGCAGGAGCGGCAAACCGTTCGAGGCGCGTCTGGTGCCCGACCGGGAACGCGGCATCGGCGTCACGTTCGACGGGCCATGCAAAAGAAGGTAGGAGCGTGAATCTGGCCAAACGCATCCGCCGACAGGCGGAATTGGGCAACACGGACGACGAGATCGCGTCATTGCTGGGCGTGCCGCGCGAACTGGTCGTCCAGGTCCTCGACACAAACCCCGACGAACCGTCCCAACGGAAGAAGAAGGACGAATTCGGACAGGAGCCATTGTTCTGACGGCACACATCGAAAGGACTCAGGATGGACAACCCCGACATCGAGACGGAATCAGTTTCCGGCCACAGGCCGGCGAGATCGTTCACGGACCTGGACACGACCGACTCCCGCCTTCGGGCGACCCTTCCATGCGGGTCCACGCGTACTTCGCTGATTGATGTGCGTGTGGATCCAGTGCGGCAAAACTCATAGCTATACGTGAATAGTGTATATACACACTATTCGCGTATACTTATCTGTATGAAGCAAAATTATGCGATCAGGATGCTGGACCAATGGGATCTGACCGGCAGATACGTCTATCTCAAACGAGATCTGCGAAAAATGTTTCGAGACGAGCCGAAGGAAACGTTTGACGACTCCCTGACGAGGCTCGTTAAAGCCGGTCTCCTTGTACGCGCCGCCCGTGGCGTGTACGTGTATAGACTGACCCGCAACTTTGGTGACGCCACCCTTGATCTTATTGCCCGAAATCTTCGCCGTGGCCATGTCACCTACGAATCGTTGGAGAGCATGCTTAGTTCGTATGGTGTGATCAGTCAAATCCCCGTGGATCGGCGCACTTACATGACCACGGGGCGCTCCGGCGAATACCACACTCCCTATGGAGCGATCGAGTTCACACACACATCGAAATCCATTGCGGCAATCGCCCCGGAATTGCTCCACCCGGAAAGTCGTGGCGTGCCTTTGGCGACGAAGCACCTTGCTTTGCGTGATTTGAAGGCTACACGTCGTAATCTTGATCTTGTGGATTATTCTCAATTGGACGATGAAGCATGAACGATATCGACAAACTGCATCTATACGCAATCCAGCTCGCACAGGAGCAAGAAAGCCCTAACATGGTCATGACCATAGAAAAAGAGCTATTGCATTATGAGATTCTCAATGCGATGGACGAAGGAGGTCTACTCGACCATCTCGTGTTTCAAGGGGGTACCAGCCTACGATTATGCTATGGAGCGGAGCGTTACAGCGAAGATCTCGATTTCTCAGGCGGACGCGATTTCGACAGAGATGGACTGGAGACCCTTGGCGATTGCATCACCCACGCCGTGGGAAATCGGTACCAGGTTTCCGTCAACGTGAAAAACCCTCGCAGGGAGGAAGGTCTCGTCAGTGCATGGACCGTCATTGTGAACACCACACCATCGCACAAGGACATCCCACAGCAAAGAATCAAAATTGAAGTCGCGTCCATCGACTCCCATGATCCAGTCGTTCTTCCTCTGAAGGTTAATTACGCGGGATTAGGCAGCTATTCCGACATCATGCTACCGGTGGAGAGCAGGAACGAGATTCTCGCCGATAAGATTGAATCGTTTGTTTGTTCAGACCATGTGAGATACAGAGATTTATGGGATCTATCATGGCTTTCCAAACAACCGGGGATCCAACCGGATAAGGTACGCGAACTTAGAAGGTGGAAAGCCGTAGATTATGGAGAAGTCGGTAGATACGCGGAAAAATATCCCCTAATAGGGGAAAAGCTTGCGAATGCTTTTGAATCCGATAAATTTGTACAGGAAATGTCCCGGTTCCTCCCCGTATCCAAAGTCAACCGCACTATTGCGCGCGCGTTGTGGCTTCGCGGCACACGCCGTCAGCTTGAGGAATTATTCGCGGACTATCCGTCTGATGGTACAGGGAGGGAATCCGGCTACCATTCGAACAATGCCATGGAATCCTATCCACAAGCATCTGACGCCATGCTTCCATACCCCGATCCATCATCAGATCCTGGAGCATCCACATCAACCTTGAATGCTCCAGGTATTGCTTAAGGAATTCAAGTAGGCCGGGCATGCCGTCGAACGAAACCGCGTCGTCATATATCCAACCCGCGCTCTCCATCCACGGCACACAGGCCAAGGTCACGGGCCCTTTGACTTGAATCCAGTGAGCCAACGCTTTTTATGCCGAATCGTGGCGAGGATTTAACGATAGGCAGACAATTGAAGGCCAATGACGCTATATCATCGGGTTCTTGGCAGGGATCGGACAAAAGTTTAGACGTCTCACATCGTTTCATCAGATCACGCAATTCAGGCTTTCCTCTGAACGTTGAAATCGAATTGATCCGGATCTGGCGGGTTCCACCTCTCCTGACTGTCTATGCCAAAGGAAGCAACGGCTGTTTGAGGAGCATGCGTTCGAGCAGCGTTCCGAAATCCTGGATCGGCATGTATCGGGCGACGATGGTCCATATGATGACGATCTCCATCAGGGAGAGCAGCACCGTCACGCTCCCCCACAGGATCTGCTGCCATAAGCGTCCTCCCATGACCGCGCGCCCGGTGACGCCGGCGATCACGCCGAGGACGATGAGCGCCGGCACGAGCAGCGTGATGTCCCATCCGTTGAACCATTGGCTGACGGAGACAAGCCATCGGGCGATGGATTGGAGGGTTTTCGCGAACAACGTCATCGGTGATCCTTTCATATGGAATATGGACGTCCACTGGTTCACATGTCACGCGTCAGATATTCGCCGATTATCGGCTTCCCCGGATCGCAACGCCACGGTCGGGTCGGAGGATCGGATCACGCCATGGGCGACCCGGCAGGGACCGTGCCGCCCATGGCGTGATCCGTCCGCCTGGCCGTTCCGTCATGCCAGACCGTGGTGCCGGCCTGTTTCCGGTGCCGTCGACGTGGATATCGTCGTCCCGTCGACGGTTTCCGGCTGGGACGCCATGATGTTGGCCATGCTCGCGTTCACCTGGCGGAGGGACTGGTCCGGGGTGTTCCGGCCGGGGTTGACGACCATGCTGGTGTGGTTGATGCGTCCGTTGAGGTTCGCCCAATGCTGTTCCTGTTTGCGGTTCTCCATGTCGGGCTTCTCCCCCAATGGGCTGTCCGGATCGTCGATGCCCCACATGGCGCGGTACACCGCCACGTCCCTGAGCAGGCTTCCGTCCCCACGGCCAGCCTTGGCGACCGTCCGCACCCATGGTTGGCCGGATCGTCTCGCCTCGGTTTCGAGCTGTCGGGTCCTGTCCTCGATGAGCCGTTCGTTCTGCCGGACGAGATCGAGTCTCTCCGTGTGCCTGCTGGATCTGATGGGGGGGAGCACGCCGCCTACCCAATCGTCGTGGACGCTGCCGTTCATCCTGTCCAACAGTCCCGCGTTCAATCGTCCCGCTATGCTTGCGGCCCAGTCAGGCTCGTTTGGACGGGTCTTGTGTTCCATGTCGGGATCGTTCCTGACGGCGCGGTTGGAGATGGTCCGCAACGCCGTCCATTCGGGGAACATGGACTGGTCGATGTCGTCCCTGAGCTGCATGTGCGCGTCGAGGAGCGCCTTGACGGCGGGCGTGTGCGCGGTGTTGACGGTGAAACGGCTTGCCTCCCCTTCCATGGTCGGTTCCTCCTGGAATGGGATTCCGGCCTGTTCCATCATGCTCCTCACCAGGCCGACCCTGTCCCTGTTCGCGTCCATGGAGAACGTGAACGTGTCCCGTCCAGCGGTTTTCGGCAGCATGTCCTTCGCGGCGCGGCATGCGATGCCCGTTGCCTTGTCCTTGGGGATGTCGCGTTCGCGTGGCTTCAGCGTCTGGCTGATGATCGCGGTGGCGCGTCTGGCGTCGGTCATGTAGGCGCGTGACCATACGCCGCGCAGCCATTCGAAGCTGGGGCTGCGTTCGATCTTCTCCACGGTCTTCGTGTCATGCGATTTGGACAATAGGGCGAGCAGGTGCGGGCCCGCGATCAGACCGGCCGCGTAATCGTGTTCGCGTATGAGTCGTTTGAGGTCGTACCGTTCGGCGTACGCCTGTTCCCCGGTCTCGGTCGCGGTGAATGGTTCCGGATGGTCGAGCAGCGAGCGTTTCATACGGCTTTCGGCGATCTTGCGCGGATCGGTTTCAGCTCCGGAGAGCATGCGGTCCTCTTCGCGTTCCTCCTCCGTCTTGCAGCCGTAGAGGAAATGGTTCTCCTCCTTGCCTCTCGTTCCCGCGACGTACTGCAGGTTGCATGATGGTTCCGTGGTGGTCGGGAACACGGCCGCGCAACGGTCTACGGTCATGCCCTGGCTGCGGTGCACGGTGCTCGCGTATCCGCCGTCGCATCCCTGTTTGAGGAACCATGCGGGGATGGTCCAACGGGATTGGTCGGCGAGGTTCAGACATGACGCCTGCCCGTCGTTGGTGGATATGATCGAGAACACCATGCCGTTCTCGATCTGCCTGCCGTCCCGGCAGCGGACGTCCCGGTTGTTCACGCGGCAGACTATCTGGTCTCCCGCGCCGACCGTGAGCCCGTCCCTGAGTTCCAGGAGTTTGGACGGGTCGCTTTCGCTTTGTCCGCTGGCCCGTCGTTCGAGGATGAACCGTTGGTTGATGTCCTTGACCTGGTCATTGGTGCCGGCGATCAGCAGCGTGCTCTTGCCGAGTTTCTGCCATTCGATGCACATGCGGTAGGCCTCCTCCTCGAGGTCGGCGTCCTCTCCCCAGTGGAGCCGGTCGTGCCGTTCGTATTCGGCGATGAGCTCATCGCAGCGCCGGACGCTTACGGGATCGGTCTTGTCACCTCCCTCGCGCAATCGCAGCGTCGCGTCCGATTCACCTTCCCAGCGTCGTTTCGAGTCGGGCCCGTCCGGATCATTCCTCCACCGGTCCGGTTTCGAGGTGAATCTGAACAGGCTTGTGAGTCGTTTGCAGGCATTGTGGCGGTCGGCGTAGCCGAGCATGCCGCCCGCGCCGGACACGGAGTCGAGCTGTTTCGGGTCGCCGGTGAGAAGGACCTTCGCGCCGACGAGCGAGGCGAGGCGTGTGATCCATTGCAGGTTCCTCGTGTCCACCATGCCGGCCTCATCCACGATGATCAGCTGGTTGGGTCTGACCGCGGCGATGGGGGTTCTGACCCGTTGGGCTGCGAGCCTGGCCCGGAGGAACAGGCGTTCGATGGGATTGTTCGACTGGCTGATTCTTTGGCGTAGCTCACCTTGTGTTTGGGCCGCGTCCTGGAGGCGTTCGGGATCGTTGATGGTCAGGAGTTTCGCGATGGTCATGCTTTGGCAGCCGATGCTTTGACGCAGTTCGCCGACCGCCTTGCGGCTGGTCGCGAGTCCGAGCACGCTGCCCTGCCCGTACTTGGCCTGCCATGCCTGGGCGACCGCGTTCATGGTGGTGGTCTTGCCGGTGCCTGCCGCTCCGATGATGGCTCCGACCAGGTTCGGATCCTCCAACGCGTATGCGGCTGCTTCCTGCTGGTCCGTGGAGAGCGGATAACCGCCCGCCTGCTTGGATCGGATGTTCCATTGGTCGAGCCATGCGTTGCCTTCGCCGGGCTTGTATCCGATGCCGCTGGGCTTGTTCAGGCTTTCGATCATGTAGTGTTCGGCCTGGAGTACGTCGTCGGTGGTGTACCGGTCGAGGTCGATGTCGTCGAACACACTGCGGTCCCCGCTGGAGCACAGGGCGAGGTCCTCCATCATCTCGTCGCTCAACCGGTATCTGGTGGGTGTGAGTTTGACGCATCGGCCGAGGGCCTTGTCGGCGATGGCGTTGGTGACGGCGATGCGCTGTTCGGGGTCGATGCGCACGTCGCGCAGGAGGCGTTGGGCTTCGGCTCGCACGTTGGTGCGTTTCCATGTGGTGCGCGTGTGCGCCGTTTCGTGCAGGGCCTGTCCGGATTGGCGGGCGAGGTAACGGTCGGTCTCGCCCGCCATGCCGGTGAGATCCGCGAGCTGTTCCAGGAGGAGACGGGCGACGTCGTCCTCGCATTCCGCGTCCGCGTGGATCACGCTGGACTTGTGCGAGTTGACGTCCTTCCACACCTGTTCGATGCTGATGTCGGGGCAGGTCTCGCCGAGTTTGCGGTACCAGTGGCTGCGTTTGCTTTCGAGGCTGGGCTGGATCTCCGGTTTCGCTTTTCGGGTCGCAAGCCAAACCTCCTTGTGGATTTCCGCCCGCACTTTCCACCCTGCGGGTCCTCCGTTCTTCCTTTCGTATTCCTCGACCTTGCGTTCCATGGCCTTGGTGATCTCAGCGTCCCTGCTGCTGAACGCGTCGATAAGTTCCTGCGGGACTCCCTCGACCTCGTTGGTCATGGATTTCGTCCGGCCGTCGCGCACGGGACGGAACGTCCAGCCGAGTTCCTGCGTGAGCAGATCCTGCAGCAGGTTCTCCTGAAGCTCGCTGAGCTCCACGGCCGACGCCAGTATCTTCCGCCCGTCCAACGCGGTCCATGTCTTGTCGTTCGAGCGGCGCACGCGGTTGCTGATGACGACGTGCTTGTGCGGCTGGGGATCGCCGTCCCTGGTGTCGTAATGGTCGAACACGAATCCCATGACGCCGTCGCTGGCGACGCTGGCGACCCCGCCCTGTCCGGCGCGGGTCGTCGCGTATTCCCGTTCGAGGTATGCGATGGTCATTTCGGTGGCGCGTTGCATGCATTCGTCGATCCGGCGTCTGGTGTCCGCGTCGGCGAACGCCCAGAGGATGCTCACGCTTTTGGGTTGGCGTGTGGTCAGGTCCCATCCGGATACGGGTGCCTGCCCGTCGTCGCCTTCGGTGAGTTTGAGGTCGCCGAGGTACCGGCCGGTGCTGGGGTCGCGGCGTTCGTTGATCAGGCTTCGCACGGTCTTCGACGAGGCGGTCGTGCCGACCTTGCCTCCAACGAGTTTCGCGGCCGTTCCGATCCAGTATCCCGGCGGGTTGCCCGTGGCCGTGTAGTAGTCGGTCGGGCTGGTTCCGGCGTTGTCTCCGTCGATGGCTTCGCGGATGTCGCGCAGTGTGTATTCGGCGTTGGAGAGTTTGGTGATGTTCAATGCCATTGGATTCTCCTTAGCGGGGCATCGCTCCCGTGTAGCCTTGGTGGCGGAGCATGCGTTCCGCGTCCCCGGCCGTTCCCATGGAGTCGATGTCCCGGATGAGATGGACGACGTATCCGTCCCTCGGCGCCTGTTCGATGAGTTCCGGCTTGCTGCGTTGGATGAAAAGCAGTTGGGTCATGAGCGTGAGCCGGATCTGTTCTTGGATCCTGTGACGCTCGCCGCGCAATTGCCGGACTTGCCCGTTGAGCCGTTTCGCGCGTTCCAGATAGTCCTCGCTCTGCCGTTTGAAGTCCCTTGCGGCTTCCACCGAATGGTCCTGTTCCAGCGCGCGGCGCATGCGCTGCCGTCTTTTCTGCCAGCTGTTCTTGCATGTTTTGTCGCAGAATCTTCTGGCCGGACCCGCTTTGGGTTTGCGGATCGGTTTGCCGCAGTTCGGGCACACGCCGTCGATGACACGCCCGTATCGTTCGTCGGCCTCGCGCGCCCGGGCGCGTCTGATGTCGGCCGGGCTCATGCGCGTGCCGATGTATTTCCTATAATCCTTCGGCTGTTCCATATGGTCCTCCTTTTGCGTCACCGGTACCTCCATGGCCCGCGGTCCTTTTTGGATCCGATGTTGTCCTCGCGCCAGATGTGGTCCATGGTCCGTTTCCAGTCCACGGTCCTGGCATCCAGGGTGCCGGGAAGGTTCAGGTCGTCCGTGAACTCGTCCTCCATCTGTTCGCCGGGCACGTCGATCCTTCCGCCCGTCACGCGGATCGTCTTTCCCTCCGCGCTCACGTCTGGATCCTGGTTCCATCCGCGCGCGCCGTCCCAACCCAGCATGTCGGCGATCCGGTTCATGCCGTCCCGTCCGATGTCGGCCGCGAGCCGTCGGAACCATTCGTCCTGGTATCGGATCACCGTCAACGGGTCGATATGCATCGCCAATATCGCCTGCCGGCATTTCTCGTAGACGAGACGGACCACGAGCGGATCATGCAGGGCTGCTTCCTCGTTGTAGCAGTCTATGGCGATGCGCAGCTGCCGCAGCGACTCGTCGCGCATCATCCACCAATGCGCCAGCGCCTCGTCCAGCTCCCGCTCGGACTGTCGACGCCGCTGCTGCCGGAGCATGTTCTTGTACCTCTCGTCGCATCCGACATGCCACATGCGGTAGTCTCCCGCCTTGCCGTTCCTGTTCGACCGCAGATACTTCTCCTCCACCGGCTTCCCGCACACAACACAGGAAGGGGGTACTTGTTTCGGTTCTTTTTCCACGTCTAAACCACACGCATCCCACGTTTGGATAGGCGATATCGGCATCAAACCCCTAGGACACTCCCTAATTTCGTTGGAAATCCGCCGTTTACGGCGGTTTCCGCGCAGCCAGGTGCAAGACGCCCATCGTGTTTTTTCTTGTGTTTTGGTTTTGGTTTGGGGGTGTTGTTGCTGTGTTCTTGCTCTTGTTGTGTTTCTTGTGTTGGTGTTGGCTTCTTTTCTTCTTGTCTTTGTTCTTGTGTCTTTCTTTCTTGTTTTTGGTCTTCTTTCTTTTCTTCTTTCTTTTTGTTGTGGTGTTCCGTCTTTCCGGATCGGTTCCGGTCCCGCCCGGGTTCGGCAGGTCGGTCCGGTTCGCGCGGAAAGTGCCCTTGCGCTCCCGTGCAAACGTGGCTGGTGGCCGGTGGTCCTTTCCGTCCGGATTCGGCAAGGCATGGCTCCACACGCATCCGCATCGACAAACGCCGGAACATGTTCGGCATGTGGCGAAAAATATCAACTGGTCCATTATGGACCAGTTGATATTCCGTGTGGCATCCGCATCGACGGCCGTCGAATCCCATACGCGTCATGACCTGGAACTTGTGGCGGAACGAAAATATCAACTGCGCCATTATGGCGCAGTTGATATTTTCGTGCGGTGCGACGTGGCTTTTCGTCCGATATATCGGAACGGCGGATGGTCCGGCCCATCCGGCCACTCCGATACGGGTCCAGCCCATGGAATGGTCCGCATGGTCCTCGTGTCGATATATCGGTTCCGTGTTGTGGGCCTTGGGTATGGAAAAGGGAGCCGGCCCATATCGGGTCAGCTCCCCTCATATGTGTTATCGGTTTTCTTCGGTCAGAGGGCCGGTTCCTCGGGATGGGTTGGGGCGAACGTGTCGTTGGCCCATGGATCGTCATCGATGCTCCTGGATGGCTGGGCCTGCGCGGCGGGTGCGGGATTGGCGTTCCGCTTCGCGCCCTGGCGTCGTTGGTTGACGATCTGGTCCGGGATGATCCTCGTGCCGTTCAGGGTCTGGGTGGCCTTCGGCTTGCCCTCGCGGTCGGTGTACGCGTTTGGATTGTCGGATGGGCTGCCCCATGCGACCACGGCGGTACCCTTGGCGAACAGACCCTCATGCTCCTGGATGAGCCTGATGTAGCGTTCGGCCTGCTGCCCGTGGAAGTCGACGCGCACAGCGGTGGTGCGTCCGTCCTCCCATTGGCGTGTGTTCTCATTCAGTCGGCGTTCCGTGTGCAGGATCGTGAAGCTCACGCGGGCGGCCCATTTGTCGTTCTTCTGGAAGCATTTGGGCTCGTCGGCGAGGTTGCCTTCGATGATGCTGGTGTTCTTGATGGCTGTCATGATATCGGTCCTTTCTTGTTTTCGTTCCATGATGCCATGGCTTCAATGGTCCACGCCGCCCATCCGGCCGGATGCGAACATATCGGAAACGCGTGTTCCCAGCTTTCCCTCGCTTCAGTTCAGACGTTTCTTGGGCACGTCTGCGAGGATGTCGCGCAGCAGCTCCTCATCGCTGATGGGAGTGATTTCGTACACATACATCTCGCACTCGCTGGACGCGGCGGCTCCAAGCCTGTCCGCGTATGGAAACAGTTCCTTGAGTTCGGAGACGGGCGCTTCCACGAGTTTGGAGAGCATGCTCCAGCTCCATGGCGAGGCATCGTAGCCACCGAATATGGTGCATGCGAGGATACGCGCGTTGCCAAGGTGTTCGCCTGTCTTCGCGTCCACGAAGACAAATGCCTGCGATCCGGCTCCCACCTCCTCGTCGCGCAGTTCAAATCGGTTCCCGCCTGCGGCGATCTGCTGCCAGTATTCTCGGCGTATCTTGGCTACGGTCACGCTGCGAGTGATCATTGCGGGCTTCCTTTCCCGTATCGTTCGAGTTCGCGGTCTATTTCGATCCGGTCCGAAACGTTATCCGGAAACTGTTTGGGATTATCAACTGCAACATAATGTTGCAGTTGATAATCCTGTTTTTTCAATGGTTTTGGTGGTTTCCCCATGCTGCCCCCTTGGGTTATGGTGGTTGTGTCGATGATGGAAGGTGGGTGTCGTGTACCGTGATCCGCATGATGGCTCGTATGGCCTCGACCTGCGTGATCCCGCCCTGTTGGAGCGGGACCGCGGTCAGGCCGTAGAACGGGCCAGACGAATCAGTCCGATGCCGGTCGCGTCCTGCGTGCGCATGGTGTCCCAGCCGGCGGGCGGGCTGCTGCCTCCCTCCCTGTTCGAACGTGTCCGCTTGGATGACAGGTCGGGATTGCATGCGGCTTCCCGTGAGACGGTTCCTCCGGACATCGCGGGCCTGTTCGTGGATTACATGACGCGTGTGGTGACGGGCGCGGATGTGCGGATCGCGTTCCGCGTGCCGCTGCTGGGCGCGCGTCTGGTCGGGGAGTCGGAGCGTGCGGAGTCGCTGCTCGCCCGGGTGGACGGTTTCTCCATGCGGTCCGTGCGTGCCGCGTGCCTGCTGCTCGACTATGATTCGGCCGGCCGTCGCGGTCCCGCGTATTGGCTGACGCGCAGGCCCGTGCCAGACGATGCGACCAGGGAGAATCTGACGCGCATGGTCGCGCGTTCGCTCGCGTTCGTGGACGAGTATGGTCCGGTCGTGTGGCGCGACTTCTCGTTCGAAGGCGCGTACACCGACCGGATCACGTCCGGATCCGGTGATTTCCTCACTGCGGACACGCTGTGGGATATGAAGGTGTCGAAATGGCCTCCGAACTCCAAGCAGACGTTGCAGCTGCTCGTCTACTGGCGTCTGGGCATGCATTCCGTCCACGACGTGTACCGTGGGCTGACGAGGCTGGGCCTGTTCAACCCCCGATTGGACACGGCGTGGATCCTGGACGTGGACCGCATCGGCGGGGATCTGGTCTCATGGGCCGACCATGAGCTGATCGGCTATCCCCTCGCGCCGGCTGGAATCCTACCGTCTTCCGTCCGTCCAGATGCGGACGATCGTCCAGACCGCATAGCCGGCCGCTCCCGCAAGGAGCAGAAGCAGGATGATCCACACCCATCCGAACGAAGGTAGGAGCATGCATTCGACAGCCACCATCATCGTGGCGCACACGCAGGCGATGATGATGACCACGGCCTTGGTCAGCTGGTTGTCGTCCCGCCTCATGCGGTCTCTCCCTTGTTTTCCTCCGCTTCGCGTTTCCTCCAGCGCGCGCAGCATCGTTCGACCCTTTTGCTGCCGATCACCTCGGGTCCCACGCCGGCCGCGCGAAACACCTCGCTCGGACGCCTGCCCCTCTTGATCTGCCTCATCGCCCATGCCGCGAAATCCGGATTCCATGTGATCCTCTTCTCGGTACATCCGTCGACCGCGGCAAGACGGCTGAGCCGAGTCATCTCGTCCTTGGTGAACTCGAGGTTGCATGACCGGGGATGCCTGCCCCTCCCCTCCGGTTCCGTTCCGCCCGGATCGTCCACGGGCTTCAGCACCGTCCATTTGTCCGGTTCATGGTCGTCCGTCATGCCTTTCCTTCCTTCCGTTAGCTGAGCAGGTCCATGCCGGACCCGTCCTCGTCACCCCTTCCACATGCACCCCACGCGATATCTGCATCAACGTCCCGCCAAAAAAAGTATCGATATATTATCGATAGTTTCGACGGACGCGGATAGTGTCGATATTTTACCGATGCTATCGCACGGTCTCCATCCTATCGATACAGTACCGATAACTACGTTTCCTCGCTATAGTATCGATATAATACCGACACTCGTTTGCATATCCATTAGTGTCGATATAATAGCGATACTATAGGTTGGTACGTCGATATGGTGTCGACGCTTTTGAAAGGACGGAAACGATGGGAAACGTCATGATGATGACGATCAGCGAATTGGCGGAACGGTGCGAGGGCGTGGTCAGCGCGGCCGGCATCAAGAAGGCGCTGGTGGACGGCAGGATCCGCGGCCACCAGCAGGACGGGCCGGGCACGCTCTGGCTCGCGGACCCGACCGACCCCAAGGTCGCCGCCTGGATCGAGGAGGCCGACCGCCGCCGCGCCGCGGCGCCGAGCAGGACGGACCTGGAACGCAGGATCGCGAATCTGGAGCGGGAGCTGGCCGAGGAGGGCGAGAGGAACCTGCGGCTCCTCCAACGCGCCCTGGACGCCGAGGCCCACGCCCGCGGTATGGCCGAGGAGCACACGCGAGAGATCGCGGAGATGGCATGGCGCTACGAGCGACTGGCACGCCAACGCGCGGCCGAAATGCCCTCGAAGCCCGCCAAACGCAGCGTGTACGGCGGATTCCGTACGGCCTGACCAGGGATCGGCGAGGTCCTGTCCCTCTCGGATGGCAGCCCCGCTCTGCTCCTACCCCCAGATGAATTCCACCGCGGCGGGAGTGTAGCCGTCGAACTCCCCGATGATGCCTTCGACGTAGTCGCGCGTCGGGACCATCACACCACGCTCCATCGCGGCGGCGTCGATGGTTGACAGCATGAGGATGCTCATTGTCCGATCCACTTTCCTCGCATGGTGGCTTCATGGCAGAGCGCCCGGTAGATCATCTGCTCCTGGATTGCGTCGGCGAGGGCGCGGTGTTCTTCGGTGTCGCCGATGTGGTAGTCGGCGATGAGGTCGGTCACGCGATGGTGCCGTTTCTGCGGGTTGAGTTCCCAGCTCATTTCCTTCGTGCATAGCCACCGGCAGTCGAATCCGCTCGTCGTCGGATCGTAGACGCGTTCGGCGGCGTCGAGGAAGCTGACGTCGAATTCGGCGTTGTGGGCGATGATGGTCAACGGCTCCCCTGCCGGCCAGACCTGGTCGAGCCATTGGTGGAAACGGAGCATAGCGGCGCCGGCTGTGGGCATGCCTTGGAGCATTTGGTCGGTGATGCCGGTGAGCCCGGTGATGAATTCCGACAATGGTTGGCGCGGGTCGATGAGCTGTTCGAATTTCGGCCGGCTGTTCTCGTTGCCTGGCTGGACGAGGAACGCGCCGATTTCGATGAGCGTGGCGCCTTCCTCTGGATGGAGGCCCGTGGTTTCCGTGTCGAGCATAACGTACATGTCGAGCGGCTTGTCGAGTGGCTCGATGCGGCGTGGATTGTCGCGGTGGATGTAACGGTCCCAGTACATGGGTTTTTCCTTTCTGTTCTGCTTGTCCCTATTTTTCCAAGGTCCAGCTGCCGGCCTGGCCGGTTTCCTTGATGCCGGTTTTCAGACAAGGGCGAGGTTGATGCTGATGACTGCCTTGTCGATGTCGGGCAGTCCGTCCTCGGGCCATTCGATATCGGCCTTGCGCATGATGGCGTTCACGGCGGTGCTGTGCGCGGTGACGAGCTCCCACTGCCAGCATGCCTTGTTGCACATGCCGTAGCAGCGGTCCCACAGCGGGTAGCCGAGTCCGTCCGTCACCGGCTTGTCGTGGTTGAGCAAGTCGCGCAACGCGATGGCCTGCGCACGTTCCTCCGCGTCAAGGATGACGCTTTTGCGCCATGTCATGCCGACCAGCCAGCCTCCCCCGTCCACGCAGGTGGAGTTGTTGCTGATCGTCACGGTGATCCTGTACTTGCACATCATGTTCTCCTTTTGCTTGCCATGTTCTGCGACTGCGGCTGATATTCGACTCGCAGGTGCACGGGATCCGGCCGGTGATGATGGCCGGATCCCGTGGTTTCATGCCTGGTGCGGGGTGCTTCTGATCACGCGCGGGGCAATGCTTCCGGTCTTCAGGACGTGCATCGCGCTTTTCCATGCCAAGCCGATGCGCTTGCGGTTGTCGCGGATGGACGTCACGGCCCAGTCGATGCACACCGCCGATGGCAGCGAGACAATCGCCGCAGATTCAAAGACGAATTCCAGCCATTCCGTGTCGGTGAGCGAGTTGATGTACGATTCGAACATTTTCATCCCTTTCAGTGAGGGGGTTCAGGCCTGACCTTTTGTCTTCCTGATACCCTCATTATATCTCATTTGTGTGATATTATCAAGTTGTTTTCGTTGGTTTTTCAACGTTTTTTCGTCGTGTTTTCCGGTGCGGGCATGCCGTACACGGCGCGGATCCTCGGGCCGAGCGGCACGGTCTTGCGCAGAATGTCGCGCAGGGAGTCGTCGGGTTCGATGTCCCTGCCTTCCTTGAGTTCGCGCACGCTGCAGGTGTTGGTGCCGTCGTGGTGGACTCCCGTGTAGCGCAGGTCGTCATGCCCGTCGATGCTCCATGTCTCGTATTCCATGTGCTGCCATGGGCTGTCGGCGATGATGTCGCCGATGTTGTCCATGGCCACGATGCTGGCGATGGTGCGCCGGCCGTCCCACAGTCCGGCCGTGCCGACGAACACCACCGGCTGGCCGAGTCCGAGGCGTTCGAGGTTTCCGCATTCGTCCCTGCGGTCCGCGTTGTTCTCATCCACGGCGTGGGCCGCGATGCCGGTGGCGTACGGGTCGAGGTCGTCGATGATCTCGATGAGTCGGGCCGCGGTGGGCAGCTCGTAGTCGGAGACGGCCTGCCTCCATGCGCGGTCGAGGATGTCCGTGACCGGCCAGCACGCGTCGTCGATGGTGCCTTTCGGATCCTTGGCCATGTCTTCAGAGAGGCGAGCGGCCTCCTCCTTCCAGTAGTCGACGATCGAGTCGATCCGGTCGGTGTCGTTGCTCCAGATGACGTTCTGCATGACGTGTCTCCTTGAATGTCGTCCTTGAAATTTTTTCTTTTGGACCGTTTGGTCAAGCGATAGCGTTACCGGCCAAAATGGGTT